>Ga0154732_1164_pt1 | contig 12770 bp, 13 predicted proteins | sample Rifle2008BG16ft_FD_105740 | JGI IMG/M metagenome (GOLD analysis project Ga0154732, IMG submission 105740) | Ignavibacteria bacterium RBG_16_34_14 | reverse complement strand
AAACTATACCTTTACGGGTATAAAAGCAATAGTTAGTTTAGAATCAATCCTGAATGGGTATAAATGAGCATCTTAACCACAGGGAAAGATGCTTTCAAACTCTATTTTAAGTTTTTAAAGATAAGAGGAGTGAGAAGTTGGCAGTTGACAGTATGCAATTGGCAAAGGAGAAAAAGGTCATTGCGATCCCGACTTTAGTCGGGTGAAGCAATCTATTATGAAAATGGGACAAGATTTAAAAACCTGTTACTTATAGATAAAATTTATTTTAAATTAAGGTATGGAAAATTTACTGTTCTAAATTAACTTCATAGAGAATGCAATTAAAATTATTTGAGCCTGGAGATTTTTTAACTTTTAAAGAAGCAAGTGAATGGGCCTCAGAGCATTTAAAAAAGAAAGTAACAGCTTCAAACATTGCATATCTTGTTAATTATGCAAGAATTCATAAATACGGAGAAAATGGGAATACATTTGTTTCAAAAAATGAGCTAACAGAATATTATAAATCCTTCAATGGTTCGAGAGAAATCCATTATAAAAATAAATTGGGTGATGATCTAAACTGGGCTTTATCTTTTGATCAATACAAAGAAGCAGAAACCACAAAACATGTTCATCGTCTCCATCCGTATAAGGGAAAATTTATTCCACAACTAGTTGAATATTTTTTGGACGATCATACGGATGATTTTAAGAAAGAAGTTTATTTCCAAGAAGAAGATATTATTCTCGATCCATTTTGTGGAAGCGGAACGATATTAGTTCAAGCAAATGAGTTGGGAATGCATGCAATAGGTATTGATGTTTCATATTTCAATTCATTCATTTCAAATTGTAAAGTAGATAATTATAATATTCAAGAAGTTGTTCAACAGTCTAATTTGATCACATTAAAACTAAAGAGGTTTTTGCAACAGCGTTGTACTTTAGAGTTTGAAGAAGAATTACTGAGAGCACTTAATGTTTTTAATAACAAATATTTTCCAAGTCCGGAATACAAGTATAAAGTTAACAGAAGACAGATAGATGAGGACAAATATGGAAGAGAAAAAGAAAAATTGTTTCTTCCTATTTATAAAGAACTTGTTAATAAGTATGAAATAATTTTAACACGGGAAAAACTAGATACCTTTTTAGATAAATGGTTTTTTCAACATGTAAGAGAAGAAATCGAATTTGTCTATTATAGATTAAAAAGACTAAAGAACTCAAACACAAAAGATATTTTAAAACTCATTTTAAGCAGAACAATCCGCTCTTGTAGAGCAACGACTCACGCAGATTTAGCTACATTAGTTGAACCGATCTCGACAACTTATTATTGTTCCAAACATGGGAAAATCTGTAAGCCGTTATTTTCAATTCTTAAATGGTGGGAAACTTATACCAAAGATACTATAGAAAGAATTTCGGAATTTAATGATCTAAGAACAGATACTAAACAAATTTGTTTAACAGGCGATAGCAGAAAAATTGATTTGATCAGAGAGTTGAAAACAGTTGATAAGAAATTTGCTGCTTTGGTTAAGAAAAAAAAAATAAACGGAATTTTCTCAAGCCCTCCTTATGTTGGCATGATTGATTATCACGAACAGCACGCTTATGCTTATGATCTGTTTGGTTTTAAGAGAAAAGATGAACTTGAAATCGGACCTTTATTTAAAGGAAAAGGAAGAGAAGCACAAAACTCTTATGTTGAAGGAGTTGCTCAGGTTTTACAGAATGCTAAAAAATATTTAGTTGAAGATTACAATGTTTTTCTTGTTGCTAACGATAAATCTAATTTATATCCTGCAATTGCTGAAAAAGCAGGAATGAAAATAGTTCAACAGTTCAAACGTCCGGTTCTCAACAGAACTGAAAAGGATAAAGGGGCTTATTCGGAAATAATTTTTCATTTAAAAGAGAGGTGAAAAATGGAAACTATTTTTGATATTGAAGAACCCGAAATAGACTTCACGATTACAGATGACAGAATTTCTTGTGCTCATGGAAAGTTGGAATATTATTTTGATGGAGATGAAGCAATAGTAAATTCAATTAGTGTCTATTTGAAAAGAATGGGAATCGGAACAAAGTTAGTTGATAAGTTTGAAAGCCTAGCTAAACAAGAAGGTTTAAAAATTATTGAAGTCCCAGCATCACCAACTAAAGAGGCAATTTTATTTTGGAAAAGTTTAGGTTATATACCCGAAGACAACTATTGGGCAGATAAAATAACTCGCAGCAAGAAGGAAACAGCGTGGGACACTCCACAAGGGGTTGTAGTGATGACTAAAGACTTAAGAATTTGAATTTAGAAATAATTCCCTATCACCAGAAAATAATGGATGAATTAAAAAAAGAGAAAATTGCTTTAGAAGTTATTAAAACGCTTAAATCACGATTTGATAATTTCCCTGAAGACGCCTCAGACAATCGTAACGCACCATTTCACGAAGCATTCTTAAAAGCATTTAAAATAAGAATAGAAGAGCATGTTACTGATGTTCCAATATTTGTTAGCTTGGCAAGTTGGATGCATGGCTTAAATACTTCAGTAGGTCAATCATTTTTCGAGAGTGTTGCTCATATTCTTTGCGATGGAGAAAAAAGGGTATTTAAAGATTTATTAATCAATCCTTTCCAGCAATCAGCAATTAGTGAAATCATGATTTCACTAAAAAACAAAAAACTGAAACCATCCTTGATCAAAGAAAACGAACTTTTGTTTAATAACATGGGGCAAAACTCTCTAAGCATCCAAGATTTTTCCGCGGATGTTTATTTTGAAGACGATGAAAAAATAGTTGCAATTGAACTAAAAACAGTAAAACCTAATAGCGGAATATTCAACAAGGAAAAAGAAAAAATCCTAAATGCAAAAGCAGGTTTAAAAAACAAATATCCTGAAAAGGAAATATTTTTTTACTTAGGTTTTCCTTTTGATCCGCTGAATGAAGAAGAATGCGGGTTTGATAAAAATAGATTTTTTAATTATGGAATTGAATTTAAGAAATTCTTTGATCCAAGTGAGGTTTTATTAGCTGATGAACTTTGGGATTTTCTTTCTGAAGAAAATAATACTATGCAAACTATTCTTGATGTAATTAATTCAATTTCTAAACCTGATTTTATGGAAAAGTTTAATTTTATTAACAATTACGCGAGTTTTCATATTGATCCAGAGCATTATAAAAACATTCTCCAAGAATGGTTTTTGAAAAGAGATTTGGAGATAGTTCAGAACTTTTCGTCGTTAATAAGTAAATCCGAAAAGCAGAAAAATATTAAAAGATTGTTGAAACAGAATTTATTTGACAAAGAGGGAAAGTATAAGGAAAATCGAATAAATACATTACTCTGGGAACTTCATAAATAATTAAATATTTGTACCCCAAAGGGAACGATTAAAAATTAAAGAGATTGCTTCGCTTCGCTCGCAATGACTTTTAAAAACTATTAAACATTTCTCCTTTTCAAAATCTCCTTCAAACTCACATTTACCAAAAGAACTCCAAACCTCGTCTTAAAAAAACCAGAGCCGCTTTTATCCAAACGGCTCTGTTAAAACATCTTTAAATATTTACTTCACTTATTTCATTTTCATTTTATCTGATTCCATACCCATTTCATTTTCAGGCATTATTCCAAGCTGTTTCATCATTCCTAACTGATCAGTAACTTCCCAGTGTTCAACAGCCTTGCCATCCTTAAAAACTACTATATCTACACCATCAACTTTTACGGATTTATTTGTTGCAGGCATTCCCATCATCATACCTGAATTAGTTCCGGTAAAAGTATAATATGCCAGCAAAGTATCACCGGAAGTTCCTATTGCATTTACAGTAATTTTTGTATCGGGAAAGGATGTGTGGTGTGCCCTGAACAAATCTTTTATTCCTGCTAAACCTTGTTTTTTTGTAATCATAGTATCCAGTGCATGATCCATTGCATCCTCTGCGATATAATTATCGAGGGAATCAGTATTACCTGTTTCAAAAGCCTCGTAAATTTTCATGAGGGCAGCTTTGTTTCTGGCAGAATTATCTTCAGTCATTTTCTGCTGTTGACACGAATTTAAAAAAATAGCAAGAAGGAAAAGCGAAAGTGAAAGAAGCGAAAAATTTTTCATAACCCACTCCGTTTTTTTATGTTTGAAAAAAATATGTAGAAAGCGATAAAGAAAATTTATGTGGAAAGCGCTGACAGAAATTACATTAAAAATAAGGTTATATCAACGTTATTCTTAGCTTAGTTAGTAATAAAACTGTTCTTGTGATTTGGCTATATGGTAAGAAAAATAGGAAAGAACAAAAATCACATATCTTTTTTACTTTTTTTATAGAGAACTATCTTTTTTAAGTTCACATTCACCAAAACAACTCCAAGCGTAATTATTATACCTGCTAAAATCATTAGCAGGGTTATTCTCTCATTCAAAACTATCCGGGCAGCAATTACAGTTACAAAAGGTTCAAAGTAAAGGAAAGCGCCGACCTTTGTGGATTCCATTTCTTTTAATGCCTGTGCCCACATTACATAAGCTGCCCCTGAGCATAGTATTCCCAAAAATAAAATTGCAATCCATCCTTTAAAGGTGAGATGAATAACCGATTGAATTGAGGCATCATTTATTGTAAAAGGAGAAATGATTATTCCCATCATTAAAAAGAGAAAAAGTATTGTCATCATTGGAGGATAGTTTAATGAGATCTTCTTATTCACAATTGAATAAACAGCCCAGGTAAAAGATGAACCGAGAATTAAAAAGTCTCCCTTGTTAGAGATAAGATCAATTGAGGAAAGATCGCCGTGGCTTATTAAAAGAATCAGTCCGAAGAATGCGACTAAAATTCCTGAGGTTTTAATAAGAGTTAAAGATTCTTTGAAAACTGCAAGTCCAAGTAAAGCCATAAAAACAGGAGTCATTCCGATTATCCATCCTGTTTTTGCAGCAGTTGTATATTGCAATCCTGTTACCTGAATCCACAAATGAAAGACAGCAATGAGAGCAAGGATTAAAATACCACCGTGACTTTTTAGGTTAACTGAAAAATCTCTTTTTGTATAAACTGCAATTGATGTTAAAAATATTACACCCAGAAATAGTCTTAGAAGAATAAGAGTTAGTGGTACGAGTTCGTCGAGCGCAATTTTAGTTGCAACAAAAGAAAACCCCCAGAATGAAACTGCGGCAAATGGTTTCCAGTATTTTAATATGTTTGTCTTCATCTGCTTCGTCATGCTGAACTCGTTTCAGCATCTTTTGTGTTAGGGTGCAAACCAGAAGATTCCGAAACAAGTTCGGAATGACCAATTCTTTTTCTTTTGTCATGCTGAATTCATTCCAGCATCTCCTAAAAACTCTTCGGATAAATCTTTCAATCCTTATTCACAGATTCAATTAAATTAATTTTCCATTGACGATGCCAATTCTTCAATCGCTTTTCTCTTTTAATTGCAGACTCTGCATCGTTTATTAATTTGTAATAAACAAGTTTTGTAAGGTTATATTTTTTGGTAAAACCCTCTATCAGTTTGTTTTTATGTTCATATACTCGCCTTATCAAATCATTTGTTATACCTATGTATAAAGTCTTTGAATTATTTGTCATTGTATAAACATAAAAATTTTTCATAATAAGAAAATTTTCCGCTTGTCATGCTGAATTTATTTCAGCATCTTCTTAGCTGCCCAGATTCCGAAATAAATTCGGAATGACACTTCACTTCAATCAAACCCGCAACAAATTCCTGTAATAATATTGTTTAATTTGAGCACGTGATATTTATACTTTCTTGGATCAACAATTTCCCGATGTTCATTTAAAGCAAAAGCAATTTCTGTTTTAAATGTCAAACGTGTCCCTTCAAGAATAATTTTAGGGACAAAGTTTAGCGGACATTTTCTCCCCTATTTTGAGTTTGCTGTTTTCTTTGCTGAGGTATAATTCTCAAGATTGTAATTAATTTCCTGTTCAGGCATAGCACATTTTACTATTTCAACACCTGAGCTTGTGAAAAAATCAGTAGCAAGTGTGTCGTGGAAATCAGAGAAGACAACAACTCTTCTTATTCCTGCTGCAATTAATGCTTTCGCACAGGTTGTGCAGGACATATTTGTTATATAAGCTGTTGAGCCGCTTATATTCACACCATGAATTGCAGCCTGGACAAGCGCATTTATCTCCGCATGGTTTGTTCTTACACAATGATTATCAACAATAAGACAACCCGCATCTTCACAATGTGGCTGCCCGGGTATTGATCCGTTATAACCCGTTGCAAGAACAAACCTGTCTTTAACGAGAATACAGCCGCAGTGCATTCTGGGGCAAGTTGCCCTTTCGGAGGCAAGCATTGCAAGCTTTAAAAAGTATTCATCCCACGAAGGGCGTTTGGTTTTATATATCATTTCTTTCCGTAAGATTTAATTGAGGAATAGTCATGCTGAATTTATTTCAGCATCTCCGGATTATTAGAGACCCTGAAACGAGTTCAGAGTGACAAGTTCTTTATACTTTTCCATTCATCTGCAAGTATGCTGTAATAAATTGTATCACGTCTTCTTCCATCGTGCATCAATGTGTGGCTTCTTAAAATTCCTTCCGCTTTAGCACCGATTTTTTCCAATGCTCTTCTTGCTGCATTATTCAGGAAATCAGTTTTAAATTCTACCCGCTCAAACTTAAGATGTTCAAATGCATATTGCAAAAGAAGAAATTTGCACTCTTTGTTCAATCCGGTTCCCATAAATTTTTTTCCAAGCCATGTCCAGCCGATTTCAAGTCTTTTATCTTTAATGGAAACATTGCCGTAGCTTGTGCTGCCGGCAATTTCATCCGAGGATTTATCTATTATGGTAAAAGTATATCTTAAATCCTTTTCTCTATCTTCAATAGCCGAGTTGATAAATTCTTTGAGTTCGATCGGATCAGATGCACGCATAACAGTGTATTTCCATATATCGGCATCAAAAGCAATTTTACTTAAACTAAGCTCATCTTCAGATGTTAATGGTCTGAGAAGAACCGAGTCATTTTCGAGAATTATTTTTTCGGAGAAATTCATATTTAGTTGTTAATAAATTAATGATATTTTTAGTAAGTGATATAAAATATAAGAAATCTTGCAGAGGCGAAATTGGATAAAAATTTCAAAGCATTAATTGTAAAAGAAACAAATGGGAAATTTATTAGAGAGATTTCTACCAAATCTATTAGTGATCTTCCCGAAGGCGATGTTCTAATAAATGTTAAATATTCATCGCTCAATTATAAAGATGCTTTATCTGCAACAGGTAATAAAGGTGTTACAAGAAAATATCCTCATACTCCGGGAATTGATGCAGCAGGAATTGTTGAGGAATCTTCAAGCAATCTGTTTAAAAAAGGAGATGAAGTTCTCGTTACAGGATATGATCTTGGTCAAAACACTTCAGGCGGATTTGCTGAATATATAAGAGTTCCTGCAGAATGGGTGGTTAAACTTCCCAAGGGACTTTCGTTGAAAGAGAGTATGATGCTTGGTACTGCTGGTTTTACTGCCGGGCTTTCTATATATAAACTTGAACAAAGCGGTATTGATAGGGCCGGAGAAGTACTTGTAACTGGTGCAACTGGCGGAGTTGGTTCACTTGCTTTGGCTTTATTATCAAAGATTGGATATAATGTTGTTGCATCAACAAGAAAAAAAGAGAAGGAAGAATATTTGAAACTGCTGGGTGCTAAATTAATTATTAACAGCGATGAGCTTGATGATAAATCAGGTAAACCGCTTTTAAACAGAAAATGGCAAGGATCTGTTGATACTGTTGGTGGTAATGTTCTTTCAACAGTTATAAGAAGTTTGGATTTCAGATGTTCTGTTGCTTCTTGTGGGAATGTACTTTCTCCGGAATTAAATATGACTCTTTATCCCTTTATACTTAGAGGAGTAAATCTTCTTGGAATTAATTCTTCTGAAACTCCTATGGATTTGAGAAAAATTATCTGGCAAAAGCTTGCAGGCGAATGGAAACTTGATGTACTCGAACATATTACAACAGAATGTTCTCTTGAGGAATTGAATGAAAAAATAGATTTAATCTTGCAAGGGAAAATTACAGGGAGAATCCTTATCAACCTCCTTTAACGCTTAATATTGGAATGTGAGTGAAATTTCAGGAACGCACTTAAATAAATCGTAACACAGATTACTAATCTGTGCTACGGAATCAATCACTAAGATTATTATTTCAGTACAGTCATCTTTTTTGTTTCGAGAAAAACACTTCCGTTATTTCCAATTGCTTCGAGCGTGTAAAAATAAATTCCGCTGCTTAGATTTAATCCATTGTAATTAATTTCATGAACTCCTGACGAAAAATTATCTTCGGCAGCTTTATCAATTACCTCTCCGATTGAATTAAAGATTTTGATGCTAATTCTTGAATCAACCGGTAGAGCAAATTTTATTTTTGTTAAAGGATTGAAAGGATTTGGATAGTTTTGTGAAAGCGAAAATTCTTTTGGGATTTCAACATCTGCCCGAACAACATTTGAATAATTGAACGAACCATCAAAATCAACCTGCTTTAACCTGTAATAATAAATTCCGCCTGTTAAAGAATTATCAGTGAAGCTGTAGTTTTTTAATTCCGTTGTTGTCCCCAATCCAGGAACGAAACCAATACTTGCAAAACTCAAATTATCGGCACTTCTTTCAACCTGAAAACCGGAATTGTTCAATTCAGTTGCGGTTCTCCAATTAAGAACCACATTATTTCCAATAACATTTGCAGAGAAAAATATTAATTCAACAGGGATAATGGAGTAATCAACATATGAAATGTACTGCATATTGCTTGATGAATAGATTGTGCGTACAAGATTTCCATTCGTACCATCAATTTCATGTAGCCCGCTGGCGTTGGTTACTAAATAGTTCCCGCCAGGAAGCTGGAAAACACCTCTTAAACCAGTAACCTGTGTGAAGAAGTTCAATTGCACTCCTAAGGAGTCGTATATACCAAGACCGGATGGTGTGGAAAAAATAGCCAGGGCTAAGTTACCATTTGATAATTTGATTATCTGCTGTGGGAACTGAACTCCGGTTATCAAATTATTCAGGTAATTCCCACTTAAATCATATCTATGCGCGGCATCGCTGCTTGAGCCTGTAACCAACACATCATTATCTCTGAATAGAATACAAAACGGACTGTTTAATCCACCGGCTCCGTTTGCAATAAAATTACCAAGGGAATTACCTGCAGCATCAAATTCCGGAATCCCATTCTGATTAGCACCACTTCCCACTGTTACAACCAGATTTCCGTTTGGCCTGTAGGAATGTCCGCGCAGGTTGTCTAGTATTGTATTATTAACACCACCGGCAGGAGCATAAATCCCGATGTAATTTCCGGAAGTATCAAACTTTTGCACAAGATCGGTTATCTGGTCTGAAACGCTTATAAAACCAGCCGGATTAAGTAATGCATGTTTTGGTGATGCAAGATTTCCAGGGTTTGGCGGAATATAGTTTGCATTAACCAGATCGCCTGTTACTGGATCAAATGATAAGACGTTATCATTAGTCCAATCAGGAATAAGTAAAAGTTCTGTTGCTAAACCATCCTGCTGATGAACTTCACCTGATGGATATCCCCAATTAATATCGGCATTAGATAAATCATACCTGCTTATAATTTCATTGAAAGTTAATATTTCTCCATCTGAAAATGGTTGAGCTAAATTTTTTATTACGCTATAAAAAATTGTCCCTTTCTCTTCTTTAAGAATATCTATTAATATTCCCCGGGGAAGTTTTATACTAACGGGCAGGTCTTGGTTTATTGCTGCTTTCTTTGCTTCAAAATAAGTTAAAGGATTAAACTCTTTCTGAATTAACAAGTTTTTGAAAGAATTTTCCTGTGAATATGTTATTGTTATTAAAAAGAAAGATGTAAAAAGAAAGTACAACCGAAACATTTTTTTCATGTTTTCCTCCTCTGGTTAAGTTTAGAAAGAACTAATAAATGATTTGGGTAAATTATGACCGGAAGCCATAACTGAAGTAAATCACATTAAAATAGTAATAAAATTTTCTTGCCAAGTCAATAAAATTTTTTGGAGGGGAATTTGTTGAAAATTATTTCGTGAGTTCTTTATAACGGTAGCATTCCAATGTGTGGTCGTTTACCATTCCTGTAGCCTGCATATGTGCATAAATAATTGTAGAACCAACAAACCTGAAGCCGCGTGTCTTTAAATCTTTACTTATTGCGTCAGATAATTCTGTTCTTGCAGGAATGTCCCTTAGAGATTTAAATTTATTATTTATTGGTTTCCCGTTTGTAAAACTCCAGATGTATTTATCGAATGTTCCAAATTCTTTCCTTACTTGTAAAAAAGCTTTTGCATTAGCTACAGCAGATTCAATTTTTAATTTATTGCGAATAATACCCTCATCTTTAAGTAAAGAATTAATTTTTCTTTTATCATACCCGGCAATTTTGTTAAAATCAAAATTGTCAAAAGCCTTTCTGAAATTTTTTCTTTTTCGTATAATAGTTAACCAGCTTAAGCCCGCCTGGAATCCTTCAAGCAGGAGAAATTCAAAAAGTTTTCTGTCATTATGAACGGGTACACCCCACTCTTTATCATGATACTTGATAAGAAGAGGTTCTTTAGAGGACCAGCCGCATCTTTTTTTATTTTCGGAAGGCATCTGATTCAGAAATTAAGATAATCTTCAGGGATTGGTTTTCTGCCTGAATAACCCGCATCAATATCATGAAAAAATTTTATATCGTCTTCATCGCTTTTCCAGCACAGCATTACTTCTTTATTATCTATAACTGCAGGGAAATCAACAAGACCGATATTGAAATTCCAGTCCTTATAAAAACATCCGATTTCTTCAAGTTCAGCTATAAAGCCATTAATATCCTCTGCCATTTTTTTAATCTGTGGATTATACTTAATGTATTCATCATCAATTTCTTCGGCAGTTAATCTCATTTCCCTTGAAGTATCGAGAATATCTTTAACTATCCTTCTAACAAGAGGAAGTGTACTTCTTGCTTCGGCGGGTGAAAAATACTTAGTTGCAGTTGTCATTTTTAAGTAGTCAATAATTATTAAAATACCGCTTTTGCAAATTTATAATTTTAATTACTTAAAAAAAGTTATTTTAAAAAGCAGGGTATAATCTTCACAATGCAAAAAAAAATGCACAAATATATTTTTTATAAACACCATTGACTTTATCAAAGTTTTTTTGAAGTTTCGCTCTGAGATATTTTAGATTTTAAGCTAAAAACAAATTTAAGAGGATATTTTATAGAAAAAATTTTACTCTGCATTAGTTATTCACAACAATATTTATTCTGTTTTAATATAAAAACGTAGCTATGCTTTAGTCTGTTTAAGGAAAAAAATTTTTCTTTTGATGAACTTGTTACCGTTAGAATAATAATTTAAAAATATAAAAATAGAGAGAAATGAAAGAAGCATTATTAATTTATTCACAAATTCTTGTTTCAAGCTGTTTAACATTTTCAATTAAAATGTGAAGGAGGTATTATGTACAAATTTGATAAGAATAAACTTCTTTTTTCAATCAGTATCAGTTTAATACTCATTTGGTCGGGCTGTGTTGATACTGGTGTTCAATCAATTCCGGATAGTATTGTTTATTATAGCCAATTAAAATTTACTAACTTGGTTGTTGGTGCTGGCTCTTATACGCTTACACTAAACGGTCAATCAATCGGTACAGTAGATTTTGGAAGTGAAGCTCCAGCCGGGTCTTTTATCCAGGTTCAGTCAGGCAGTAAAACACTTAATGCGAGTTTTACCGGGGCTCCAAGCGAAGGCTATAAATTTTCGGCAGATACTGATTATAAAATCAGAGTTTTCTTAATTGGTACTGCTGCTTCAAATGAATTACTTAAAAGTACTCAAAGGTATATATGGCAAACCAAAGATTCACCAAATGGAGCTCCTTTATTCCCACCAGATACAGGACAGGTTGCTTTCTTTAATGGTTCTCCCGATGCTGTAACAAGTAGTCTCCAAATAACAGGCGGCTCACTGGATACAACAATAACATTTGATACGCCTCTTGCTATAGGTGACGGTATTCCTTATGTGATGATTAAAGCCGGATCCTATGCATTTGACATAACATATAATGATTCTCTTCATTCTACCTTTAATTACGATGTTACAGCCAGGAGCAGATATACTGCAGTTATGTATGATTCAACCAGTAGTTTGAAAAATGCAGTTTTCATTGATGATTAGAAAAAAAGTTAAAATTAACGGAGGAAAAAACATGTTTCGAAAATTTTATACAATTTTGTTTTTCATACTGTTTGCCAGCTCCTTTATGTTTTCGCAAACCGGTAGAATTGCCGGAAGGATTACGGACAAAACAACCGGCGAAATACTTATTGGTGCAAATATTGTTATTGAAGGAACAAGTTTTGGAGCGGCGACAGATGTTAGTGGCGAATATCTTATTCGTCAGATTTCCCCGGGGAATTATTCTGTTAAAGCCTCATATGTTGGCTACCAGGATGTTACGATTCAGAATGTAAGGGTAGTTGCTGGCTTAACTACTGATCTGGATTTTGAAATGTCTTCTTCTAATATACAAACGGGTGAGGTAGTTATAGTTTCAGAAAGACCACTTATCGAGAAGAGTTCGACTAATGCAATCAGAATAGTAAGTGGGGAAGATATTACCACTTTGCCTGTTAGAAGTGTTGATGATATCATTGCACTACAACCAGG
>Ga0154732_1091_pt1 | contig 13124 bp, 10 predicted proteins | sample Rifle2008BG16ft_FD_105740 | JGI IMG/M metagenome (GOLD analysis project Ga0154732, IMG submission 105740) | Ignavibacteria bacterium RBG_16_34_14 | reverse complement strand
AAAAGACCTAATTGTTGCAAGGCCAACTCCCTCTGCCCCACCTTGAGTTCTAAAGCCGATATGACAACCAAGTAAAGAAGTAACGCCACCAAAGAAAATAGTTTTGACCAATCCTCCCAGAAAATCTGAAAATTCAAAAAATCTTTTTACAGAATTAAAGTAAACCGCAAAGGAAACCCCAAGAAAATAATTTGAAACAATGTATGAACCGATTACTGCAATTGTGTTTGCAAATGTTACAAGTACAGGCATCATTATAATTGCTGCAAGAAACCTTGGCATAGCTAGATATCTTACCGGGTTAATCGCCATTGTTTCAAGAGCATCTATCTGTTCTGTTACTTTCATAGTTCCAAGCTCAGCAGCAATTGAAGCTCCCACGCGACCGGCAATAACAATTCCAGTTAATACCGGGCCAAGTTCAGTAATGATTGCTCTGCTTGTTGCAGCACCTAAAAAAGATAATGGCGCAATTCCTTTTAGCTGGTAAGCTGCCTGCCACGCTGCAACCGCACCGGTAAATACAGCAATAATCAGAACCAGGGGAAGTGAATTAACACCGATATGTTCCATCTGGAAAAGAATTAATTTTCTGCTTCGGGGAATCCAGGTAAAACTTTTTATTATTCCAAACAATAGAGTTGAGACTTGACCAAATTCCTGTATAAAGTTTATTGCAGTCTTTCCTATTTTCTGAAAAAGTTTAGCAACCATAAAATTTATTTCTAAAAAATCATTTTCAATTTATTAAAAATTTCCAAGAGTTCTAAAGGAAAAGGTATAGAGGTATATGGAGTATCTTTTAAATTTAGACCTTATACCTTTATACCATATACCTTATACCTATATTTCACACAATGAGATTATTTTTATTTTGTGACACTAGTGTGAGACATAAAAATTCTAAATAATCTTTAATACAATAAAAAACATATATAATTTTATGAGATAAGAGTGTATTTTTTAATGAGAATTAGATTTTTCTCGAACCTTCATTATATAAAAAATCAAAATGTGATTAGCACTATTATTGATATAAGCTAAAGTAAACTGAGGGCTTTTTTGGTATTACTATATGAATAATTTTTCCGGTATTCGGGGAAGAGAAACACGAATATCAAAAATACTTGAAGATATTCCATTAGGCATCATCTCCTTTAATGCCGATGGAATAATTGACTTTGTGAATCCTGCATTCTCAAAGATGGGTATACTCTATCGTTTAAAGATTGCATCTCTGATAGGCACAAACATTTTTGAAAAAGAAATTATCCCCGGTGTTTCTCTGCCTGAAGAAATGAAGGAACTGAAAAAAGGTTTCCCATTTGAGAAAGAAATTAAAAACTTAAAAATTGCTGATGGTTCTGAAATCAGTGTAATAATCAAGTGCTCACCTTTTTATGAGGATGATCAATTTGACGGCGGTATTCTCGTGCTTGAAGATTTGAAAGCAATCTCTGAAGCAAGAGAAGATGATCTTCTGAAGATTGAATCTTTTAAAAAAGTAACTAATGAAATTACCGATTTCTTTTTCATTGTTGATAGTGAAGGGATTATAAAATATTCGGCCGGCAGTAAAATGAATTTAATTTCATATGCTGATTCGAAAAATGTAAACATCCGTGAGTTAATTCCTAACCTGCCCGATGATTTTAAAGATATTCTTGCCAATGTTCGAGCCAAAGGAAATGAAAAGAGAATTATACTCAAACTGGAAATGAGTAATGAGCCTTCTTATTATGAGTGCCTGATTAATCCTTTATCAATAAGGCAGCAGTCAAAATTTTTATCCTGCGTTTTCATAAATATTTCCGGCAAGATAAAATCCGAAAATTTAGAGGAACGGTTAAGTCTTTTCGAAACAGTTGCAGATGTTACCTCAGATGGAATAATTGGTGTAAATGCTGAAGGAATAATTAATCTGTGGTCTCCATCAGTTCTATCTCTAACCGGTTTTTCAGATGAAGAAACTATTGGCATGGTTTTGTGGGAATATGTGCCCACTCTGAATCAAAAAAGTTTTAATCTGTTTAAAAAAGATTTACAGCAGATTCATTTCTTTAAGAAGCAAATTTTAATACTTAACAACCTTGGGATTGAAATACCTGTTTATGCTTCATTTCTTCTTGGAGACGAGGATAACATTCTTATCTCACTGTCTTCTGCTTCAAAAGAAATCCAACTGCAGGATTTCAAATTTTTTGAAGAAAATTTCCGGAATTTTGTTACCAAAGCTGATATTATTGTATTAAGACTTAACGACATCGGGATAATTGAATATTTAAATCCTGCTTTCATTTCACAATTGAATTTCCAGGAGGAAGAAGCTATTGGAAAAAATCTGAATGAATTTTTAATCGCTGAAAGCAAACTGGCTTTTGAATCATACCAGGACAGATCATATACCCAAGAAATTGTACTGTTGAATAAACGTGGTGAGAAAATTTATTACAGGGCGAACATAATTCCTCTTTACAGTAATAACATTTTGGATGGGTTTAATATTTATTTAATAGATCTATCAGATAAAAAGAAAGAAGAGAAGGATCTGCAGCTTTTCAAATTTTTGTTTGCTAACACTAAAGAAGGAATTGCAGTTGAAAATAAAGGAATAATTATAGCAGCAAATAATGCATTTGGAAAATTGTTCGGATATTCTTTAGGAAATGAAATTATAGGAAAAGATATCCTGGACCTGGCGGCAACAAATGATGTCTTAAAAATTGCGGAATACCTTCAGCTTTATCAGACAAAAAAAGAATTATCACAACGGTTTGAATTTTCCGGTAAAAGAAAGGATGGCTCAACTTTCTCCTGTGAGTTAACACCTTCATCATTTGAAATTGATGGAAGCTGGTATCTTGTTTTAATAATCCGTGATATTACAGAAAGAAAACAAGCACAGCAGGTTATAAGGGAATCTGAAGAAAAATACAGGAACCTGATAGAAAATATTGATGACTTCTTGTATACCTTTGAAAGAAGCAGACTATTTTTTAAACCAGTCTTTTTTACAAGTTCTGTTAATAAAATAACAGGCTTTTCACAAACGGAGATGCTTAATGATTCTAAGCTTCTATTTAAGATTATTCATCCCGATGATTTAGTTAATGTGAAAGAAAATCTGAAAAACTTTTCGAAAAGCAGAAATAAAATATCTATTGAACTTGAGTTTAGAATCATTAACAAACAAGGCAATGTTGTTTGGGTAAGAAATAAATTGAGCGTTGTAAGAAATGAAAAAGCAGAGGTTCAGAAAGTTTACGGACTGGTAAGCGATATTTCATTAAGAAAAAAAGCTGAAGAGGAGTTAAAAAAATCTACACAAAATCTTGTTAAACTTAATGAGACAAAAGATCGTTTTATTTCAATCATTTCTCATGATTTGAGAACACCATTTAGCTCTATCCTTGGTTTTACAGATCTTATTTTACATGATGATAGTCTGAGTAACAAAGAAAGAAACCAGTACGTCAGCTACATACAGGAATCTTCAAACGCAATGCTCTCACTTGTAAATTCTCTTCTGGACTGGACAAGACTCCAAACAGGGAGAATACGTTTTGAACCAGAAAGAGTTGAAGTTTCCGAAATCATATTAAAATCAATCAATGCACTTGCCGGTGCAGCTTTTCAAAAGAATATTTCTATAAATTCTGCAATACAGAAAAATCTTTATGTATATGTTGATAAGGATTTAATCGTACAGGTTTTCAATAATCTTATCTCAAATGCAATTAAGTTTACAAAAGAAGGGGGAAGCATAACTATTTCAGCAACGCCTTTGCAGCATACAAGGTTCTATGAATTTTCAGTTAAAGATACTGGTGTAGGTATTAAACCGGAAGATGCAAAAAAACTTTTTGGTGTTGATACAAAATTTACAACTGAAGGGACGGCTGGTGAAAAAGGTACAGGGTTGGGACTTTCTCTCGTAAAGGAAATTATTGAAAAGCATGGGGGAACTATCCGGGTTGAAAGTGAACCTGGTTCAGGATCGAATTTTTTATTTACTCTCCCTGTTGCATCGGCAAATATTCTTCTCGTTGATTCAAACACAACCGACAGGATTTTATATTCAAAAATTCTGAAACATATAACTTCTGATTATAATATAGACACTGTAGCAAATGGGAGAGAAGCTTTAAATAAAATTTCTGCTTCAACTTATGCACTTATTATAACTGAACATAATATGCCTGTTATGGGAGGTTATGATCTCGCACTTGAATTAAAAAAGCTTGATATGAAAGTTAAACCGCCTGTTATCATTCTAAGCAATTCAGTTGAACGGGAGACTATTGATGATTACAATGAAATAGGAGTTGAGCAGGTCTTCCAAAAACCTGTCAACTTAAGCCTGTTCAAACGAGCTGTTGAGAAGGCACTCCACCAGGGATTAAAATGACCGAAATATCTAATCTTTTGATATTCAATTAGTAACTGGAACATTATTTCAATTTGAAAATGATTGGTATTGAAACCTGAACTCTAACCGGGTTACCTCTTTGTCTGCAAGGTTTAAATTTTGTTTTCAGAACAGCATCCAGAGCAGCTTGGTCACAACCGGCACCAATTCCCTTAATAATCTCAGCTTTAGTAACTGTTCCGGTTTCATCAACAAAAGCACGAATAATAACTTTACCTTCAACCTCAGCTTTTTTTGCTATTTGAGGATAACTAATTTTTTCTTGTATTCCTTTTACACCGCCAATCGGGTCGGGTAATTCATCAGCATAGGGAAGATATATTTCTGGCTTTTTCACCTCACCTTCAACAACTAATTCTTCTTCATCAGGAGAATAATCATGCCCACCATCAATCCCTTCTTTCGTTTTAACATCAGGGTTAGCATTTTTTAATTCTTCAATTGTGGGCATATATTCATTTTGAACGAGTTCATCTATTTTTACTATAGGTGGAGTAAATTTTATAGTTGGCTTCAGAGGAGGTGCTTCCACAACCAATGGGTCTTTCTTTTCTTCAATTGGTGGAGGTTGATCCAATTTAATTGTAATAGGATCTTTAGGTTTGATTATATTTTCTGCAGGATTAACCATTTCGTAAATAGAAGATCCCGTTGTTGCAAGAGAGATTATCAATATGGAAATCCACATTGCTATTGAGAGATAAATCTTATAAGCTTTCCGAAGCTTGTAAGAGCCATACTCTTTATTCCTGAAAGCAAATAACAGCTCATCAAGATCATTTTTAAAGGTAGATTCATTAACCATGACTCACCTCCGACATTTGTTGTTACTAAATTCTGAGGTTTTCACAATTGGCTGGAAGCAATGTTCCCTGTTATTATAACTTTTTAGAGAAAAACATTTGTTAATAAATAATAGATAAGTCTGTGGTTGAAATTATCTTTGCGAGCGATCCGGATTTATCGCACAGGCATCAACTTTATTTTAACTTATTAAACTTCAATGAATAATTGTTTATTGAATATACCCAAGTTTTTATATAGAACTCCTATGGAGTTCGGCTCTTGCGGGAATTATCTGGTTCTACAAATATTTAACTCCTAACGGAATAAGAAGCAAGTCTTCGCTCCAGAGGTGCGAAATATTTGCAGAAAATAAAACCAAAAAACAATCACACTGCGTTTGGAGTGCCATATTTCCTTATTTTAATTGTATAAGTCTCTCTGCAAAATGCAGATTGGAATTCTCTCTTATTCTCCCTCAATATTCTCCAGAGTGCTTTTTAAAACATCTTCTCCCCAATTGGGATGAAGTTCACTTGCCGGTTCAAAGTTTTTGAATTTTTCCTCAGCTTCTTTAAGGATAGGAAGTGCTTTATCCTTTCCTCCTCCAAATTGTTCAGGAGTGTATAGAATATTCTGAGCATAAAGAAAAACCGGTCTTGGATTTTCCGGATCAAGTTCTTTTGCTCTGCTTATAAGGTTGGAAAACATAGGTTCATATTTCATCCACCTGTTTTGAGGATCAATAATTAATCTTCCCTGTGAGATCATTGCTTTGATCGTATAGATTTCTGAATTATTCGGTTCAAGGGAATCTGCAATTGCAATAAGTCTGTTTCAAGAGTTGTAAAAGAATAATTTCCTTTTTCATCTGTTGAAATACCGTCATAAGTATCTTTTAAAAAAACATTGGCAGAAAAAAGTGGTTCTCTATTTTGTGAAGTTACTTTACCGGAGATTATTGTTTGTGCAAAAGAAAAGTTAACTAAGCAAAAAAGGGAAAGTATCAGTAATCTCATTAAACACCAGGTTTTTATGGCAAAAGTTAAGTTAAGAGTTAAAGGATTTAAACTAAAAATAGGTGAACGGAAGAAATTAGTAGATTAAAGGTTAAAGGATGAATAAATTGTATATAATAATTATTTGCTTCTACTTTCCCTCAAGACCATGTTTCTTAAAAAGCTCAGCATATTTCTTAAATACTGCGACTTTTATATTCTCAAGCTCTTCAACAAATTCAATAAGTGTTAAGTCTCCACCATAGTGGAAATAATAATCTGTTAAAAGATGAATATATTTTTCTGTAAGCTTTGAGATCTTATCGAACGAAGCATCTGTGTTTTTACCAAGAGTGTCATAGCTTTTTGCTTCATCGGGTCTTATCAAATCTTCTTCACTAAGAGTAGAATAATCATCAACCTTATTTTCAAGCTCCCTGTGCACAGCCCAGTTTGCAGCAAGCTGAAAGAGATTTTCAATTACTTTATTTAATTCTCTTTCTCTTTCATTCCTGAAGCTCTCTGATTTTTTCTTATCCCTTTCAAGAGAGATGGCATCAATATCAAACTTCTTTAATAATGATGTAATATCTGTTCGCTTCTCAGTCCCGGAAATCATTTCCTTAAACTTAAAAACTATCTTCTCATTGAAAGCAATATCGTAATCGCTTTTTATTCCGTTGTCAATCATAAGTGCCATTATTTCTTCTTTCATTTCCGGATAACGTCTCTCAAGGAATTCTTCAGAATAAGTAAAAGTATCGTCACATTCTTCGGGACTATTAATAAGACTTACAAGGTATGACCTTAGCTTTAGCAGTATGTAGAAAAGATCGGGTTTTTCTGGCATTTTAAATTATAGTTAAAGTTACTAATGCAGAAAAAATCGTACTCTTACTCTTACTCGATTATAACCCGGTTAAGAGTGTGATTAAGATTACGACTAAATGCATAAAAAATATTTTCAAATTGCACAAGTAATAATAAAGATTTATTAATTATAATTCATCAGGTAAGGTGAGAAATAAGGGGATATGATTTATTTCGCTCAATTGTAAATTTAAAGTATGAATTTTTATCGCTTTGCGTTCTTTAAGAAATATTCATTTTTTCCCATCATTAGTGCATTGTTTTATTCCTGTGCCTCATCCGCTTCGCTTTATTTAGAGTCAGCTGATGAGAAATATATTTCAGGCGATTATGAAGGAGCTATATGGGATCTTTCAAAAGCTATCGAATTTGAACCTCATAATTTCTATGCCTTTTTTAAAAGAGGGAAAGCTTACAGCAGAATTGAGAAACATGAACTTGCAATTAGTGATTATAACAAAGCTATTGATCTTAATGCAGCTCTTGTGCAAGCTTACTTAAACAGAGGTATTGAATTCATAAATATTGAAAATCATAAACTTGCACTTGAGGATTTTAATAAAACAATCGAGCTTAATCCTAAGACAGATCTTGCTTATTTCAGCAGAGGTTATGTTTGGAGTTTGCTTGGCAATCCTGATAATGCTCTTAAGGATTATTCAGAAGCAATTGAATTAAATCCGGTTTATGTTCAGGCCTATGTAAACAGGGGTAATCTAAAAAGCTATCTGAATGATTTTAACGGAGCTATTACAGATTATACGAAAGCAATTGAGATTAATCCTAATGAAGCGAATGCTTTTATAAGCCGTGCAGTAGACAGAGCTATTGCCGGGAATATAAACGGAGCTATTGAAGATCTATCAGAAGCAATTCAACTTAATCCCTTGTATACAGAATTGTATTTCCAAAGGGGAGAACTAAGAATAATTACGGGGAATTATAAAGAAGCTGCTGAAGATTTTAACATTGTTATAAAAAATGATTCTTCTAATTCTGCTGCTTTTTATAAGAGAGGAATTTCCCTGATCAAGATTGGAAATAAAAAAAATGGCTGCGGTGATCTTGTGAGAGCCGGGGAGTTTGGCTACATTCATGCTTATGAAGAGATACAGAAGTACTGCAAATGAACAAATCCTGAATATGAAGCTTGACCAATGTTGACCCTAAGCCTCCATATTGTCCTCAGCTTTTCTTTTAACTTTTAAAAAATAATTATTGCTTTACTCAAAAACTTTTTTTAGGTTCTAACAGGTTCTTAAACAATCTTTATAACTAAACAGATGGAGGGTGCTAATGGCAAGAGCAGCCAGTCCTTACTCCTCAAAAGGGGGAAGTGTGTATCATGTATTCAGCGATTGTTCCGCTGGTAAAAGTATTAAGAGAAGTTTAAAGGTGTCCGGCAAGGGAAATAAAAAGCTTTGCGGTGCTTGTAAAGATATCAAAGCCGGCAAAAGGACAAGATGATTATGTATAACAGATACTATCGCTTTATGCGATAGTATCTGTTTAATTTTATCTCTTCTTTAACACCATCCCATTCGATGGTTTAAGAATAACTTTCTTTGTAACTGTGTCAAGAACCACTATTCCCGCTTTATCTTCATTCACAAGAACATCCCACTCTCCTTCCGGTAGATGGAATTCTTCTTTCTTTTTGGGATTTGCATTAAATAAAACGAGAAATTCATCCCCGCCAAAAGCAATGAGGAAACCTAAAGCAAAATCATTATCTTTTATAATATAGAAACTTACTTCTTCGTACTTTGCTCTTCTGAATGCCGGATAAGTATTTCTTAGCTCAATCAATCCTTTATAATAGTTAAAAAGTTCTTCATTGATTTTTGCATGCTCATAGTTAATGTAGTTTGTTTCATTATCCTTGTTGTAGGAGTTGTGGTCTATCATTCCTTTCATTGTATCGGGTACATCATTATTCTGAGAAATAACCTTTGTTCTCGCAAACTCCTGACCTGAATGAATCATAGTAATTCCCTGGGAGGTAAATAAAAATAAAGCAGCAAGCTTATTAAGTTTTAACTGGCTAGATGTGAGCTTAACAAATTTATCAATATCTTTTATAACTTTGTGAGGAACAGCTTCCTTAGTCCCGATCCTTATAAAATCACCTAAAGTGTATCCATCGTGAGATTCAAGATAATTAACAGAATGTTCCGGTTTCTGGAAAAGACCGTACTTATCTCTTTCAAGAGTTCCATTTACATAGCTTTTAATTCTTCCCTGATCATTATTTCCATACCATTTGCCAAAAATCCAGCCAAGTCCGTTAACAGGATTTTCCCCTTTCACACCATTTCGTATCTGGTCATTCCAGCTTCCCCATCCCTTTAAAGAAAATCCTGCAGGATCATAACCACCGCCCCATGGTTCACAAACAAAAACAACATTGGGATTTACCTTTTTTGCCTCTTTAATTATTTCCTCAATTGTCTTCCAGTCAATCAATTTTCCAAGATCGAACCGGAAACCATCAATATGATATTCCTTCATCCAGAAAAGAATGCTTTCAATTATCATTCTTCTCAGCATTGGTCTTTCTGTTCGTAAATCATTTCCTGTCCCGCTTTCAGATTTGTAATGTCCCCTTGAATCAAGCCTGAAATAATATTCTTTATCAATCTCTTTAAGGTTGCCTGTTTCATATTCCGAAAGATGATTATATACCACATCCATCATAACACCGATTCCTTTTTTGTGGAAGGCTTTAACCATATCCTTAAAATCATTTATTGACTTTGCATCTTTGCCTTGCCATTTGTTCCACTCAATTTCTTTTACACTTTCGCTGTAATAAGCTTCGGGTGCAAAGAAAGCAGCAGTCATATATCCCCAATGATTTTTTTCATAAGGATTCCATGTGTTTAATCTTTCCATAAAAGATTCATTAAATGGAATTTCTAGGTTAGCAAATTCATGGGCAGGGAGAAGTTCAACCATATTTACCCCCAGACCGTAGACATAGTCTATTCCTCCCCGCCTGTTTTCTTCTATTAGTCCTTTATATGTTCCCGGCTGATTCACTTCAGATGAAGGATGCATTGTCATATCACGAATGTGCATTTCATAAATTATTAAATCTCTCCAGTTCATTTGAATCCATTCATCACCTTCCCAATCATAATTACTTTCTTTCACAACAATTGCTCTTCTTGGATTGCCGTAAGTATTAAATGTGGTTACGGCTTTTGCATAAGGATCAAGACAAAGGATGTTGCGATCAAGTTTTTTTCCATAATGTTTTACTAGGTATCCATAGTAAAGACCATATTTTTCTCCATCCAAACTAACTTCCCATACACCATTATTATCGTTTATCATTTCATATTCAGAACGGTTTGTGTCCTCCGGTTGATTGAAAGTAACAAGAAATACTTTCTCGGCATTGGGGACAAAGAGTCTGAAAAAAGTTTTTCCCTCCTCAACAAAAGAACCGAGTTTTTTATCTGAGTAATATTTATCCAGCTCATCAAGTCTTTTAAGATATGCTATATGCTTTTGAGTAAGTGTATGTTTTGTACTATACAATTTTATTCCTTCTGAATTATGAGTTAAAAACTGGAAAGCAATAAATACAATTATTATTCCAAACAGCTTCATAATATCTAACCTGCTAAAATTTTCCCATCAAGCACAGGGGTTACACATATCAAAGGATTTTGCGGTACATTGAAATTCCTGAATATCTCTTCAAAAAGCTCGAACTGTTTCCCTCTTGATTCAAGTCTTGCAAATTTTTTGTAAGGCATATATTTTCCATTTTTATCAGTTGGTGCACTAAAGTGATAAGCTTTCTCAAAATCCTCAACGGCTTTAGTTTTAAGAAATTCCATTTTCCTGTCATCTCCTCCTTCTCTCTCATAAGCAACAGCACGGAACTCGACAACATTTCCATCATTTATAATTAAATAAATATTAAGGATAACTTCGTTCATTTCAATTCTGTTTTATTGTTAAGACAAAAAATACTCAATGCAACGGCATAACCAAAAGCAAATTTACAAAGTACACTCTCCATACTTTTAATTAATACCGGTAAATTTAAATAAAGAAGAGTGAATCCTGCTACAACGGGAACAATTATAAACAGGTACGCAGTAAGCAACCAGTTGAATTGTTTTTTATCAATTTCTTTTTTCTTCCTTAATAGAATTAAAAAAGCAGTAAGAATTGGAGAGTAATAAAAGAAACCATAAATATCCCCAAGAGGATAATTATAAGTTGCATAAAGAACTGTGCACTGAACAACCTCAAATTGCTCTACAACTATTAAATAATAAGTAATAAAGAAAATTGCAGGTATGAACAGAGTATATTTTAATTTTGAGTTTAGCTTAGTGATGTATAAAATAAAAAGAAAATTTAACGGCGGCAGAAAAGAAATATCAACAAAAGCAAGATAAGCAATTAATGAAGAATCTATACCTATAGCACATATTAAAAACTCAAGAACCTGGTAACAGCTAAGCAATGCAATTATAATGTATATAATGCGGTTAGCTCTGTTTTTGCCGGAAAAGATTAATAGATTAACCAGCAGTAAAAATTCAATGCAGGCAAGGAAGAGAGAAACGATTCCGTTCCAGTTCAAGAGAATTTCTAAATTAAGTTAAATAAAAGATGAATAATGTTAAAATTTTTTATTTGTCATTCCTGTTGTGTAAACGAGAATCCAAAAGAGGTTATAAAAAGACTCCCACCTGTCTGCCGACAGGCAGGCTTTCGTGGGAATGACAATGTTAAAGGATTCCTAAGATTATTTACTTACCAGAAGGTCCAATCATTTTTTCGGGTTTAACAACCTCATCAAATTTTTCAGAAGTTAATAGTCCAAGTTCTATTGCTGCTTCCTTCAAAGTTTTATTCTCTTTGTGGGCTTTCTTTGCCACTTTTGCTGCGTTATCATAACCAATATGAGGGTTCAAAGCAGTAACAAGCATAAGAGAATTTTCAAGATGCTTTTTAACATTTGCTTCATTTACTTCGATTCCCACAACACAATTATCTGTAAAACTCTCACAAGCATCGGCTAAAAGTCTCATTGAGTTAAGAACATTAAAAATTATAACAGGTTTGAAAACATTAAGCTCAAAGTTACCACTTGCACCACTAAAATTAACCGCAACGTCATTTCCAAAAACCTGGGCACAAACCATTGTCATTGCTTCAGATTGAGTTGGATTAACTTTACCCGGCATAATGGAACTGCCTGGTTCATTTTCTGGAAGATGAATCTCGCCTAAACCGCAGCGTGGACCTGAACCAAGCCAGCGAATATCATTTGCAATCTTCATTAAAGATGCTGCCAATGTTTTTAAGACTCCGTGCAATTCGACTAATGCATCATGTGTTGCAAGAGCTTCAAATTTATTTCTTGCAGAAATATACGGTTTACCAGTGATCTCAGAAATTTTTGCTGCGGCTTTTATAGCAAACTCAGGATGAGTGTTAAGCCCAGTTCCAACAGCGGTTCCACCAAGCGCAAGTTCATAGAGTCTTGGTAATGCACCATTAATTCTTTCAAGCCCATTTGTTAACTGCTGAACATAACCTGAGAATTCCTGCCCGAGTGTTAACGGAACTGCGTCCATTAAATGAGTTCTTCCAATCTTAATAATTGATTTGAATTCCTCAGACTTTTTTTCAAGAGCATCTCTAAGTTTGGTAACCATTGGAATAAGCCGTCTGTGAATTTCCTCAACTGCAGCAATATGCATGGCAGTTGGGAAAGTATCATTTGATGATTGAGCTTTGTTCACATCATCATTGGGATGAATAGGTTTTTTACTACCCAGAAGTCCACCTGAAATTTCGATTGCTCTATTAGAGATAACTTCATTCGCATTCATATTGGTTTGCGTACCGCTACCTGTTTGCCATATAACTAAGGGGAAATGTTCATCAAGTTTTCCTTCAATCACTTCATCTGCCGCCTGAATAATTAAATCGGCTTTTTCCCGAGGAAGTAATCCAAGTTCCTTATTTGCAAGTGCAGCTGCTTTCTTAAGAATACCTAGAGCACGAAT
>Ga0154732_1113_pt1 | contig 13139 bp, 11 predicted proteins | sample Rifle2008BG16ft_FD_105740 | JGI IMG/M metagenome (GOLD analysis project Ga0154732, IMG submission 105740) | Ignavibacteria bacterium RBG_16_34_14 | reverse complement strand
AACAATGAATGCAGTTGCAACTGCAATGGGATTAAAGCTTGATGAAGGAATTGTTACTGCAGAAGGAGATCTTGATTTCCGCGGAACGCTTGGGGTTTCTAAAGAAGCTCCTGTCGGCTTTCAGAAAATAAAACTCCGGTTTGACCTTATGACAAATGCATCAGGAGAAGAGATTAAATCTTTAATTAAACTTACTGAAAGATATTGTGTTGTTCTGCAGACTTTAAGAGGGATACCAGAGATAAAAATTTCTAATTCTAAAACATAAATTTCTAATGAAAAGAAATCAAAATATTGATACACAGAAGCATTTAATGAAAATGGAATTGGGAAGCGGTCTCAGGTGGTTAAGGTTGAGTGAAAATCTAAGTATGAATTTTTATCCGGTTCTTATATCACTTAAAAAAATGTTTATCTTAGTATCATAATATTCAACAATTTATAATTAAATGACTTCTATTGCGGATTTATTTACTGATGAAAAAATAGTAGCAAGAATTAAAAATAAACTTCCCAAACTTTTTCATATTGCTGATTTGGAAAGTCAAAGGGCGGGCAAAATAGGAATGGAAGTTGGTTCAATTAGAGAACGTATTATAGTTTCTTTACTCATTTATAAGTTTGGTGAAGAAAATGTAGAAACGGCTATTCCTATTACTGAACCTGAAGTTGATGTTAGACTATTTGGAAAGCCAATTTCAATAAAAACCAGAAGTGGCAGTGGTTTTTCTGGTGTAAAATTAATTTGGACTGTAGATGCACAGAATGCCAAAGAATTTTTATATAAATATATACCATCTTGTGATATGATATTTGTTCAAATTAATTGGAAGAATAAAGGCTTTTTGTTTTATTTTCCTCTTGAAGTTCAGTTAGAAATATTTGAATCTATAGGCAGAGATAACTACATTAAACTACCAAGTTTAGGAACAAATCCAAGAGGTGTTGAGATAACTTCCAAAGCTTTACAAACTTTAGTAATGAACAAAGATTCTTTTAAAATTGAGATAGATTGGCAAAAAGAAGATTTAAAATTTAATAGTTTCAAAAGATGGGTTGATTTATGGGCTCAAGATTAAAAATAATTAAAAATGGAACTGTAACTAGTTCTTTCGGAAGTCCTGGAAGGATTAATCACGATTCCTCACAATTTTATAATTCAAGATTGTATGAAGGTTTAATAAATGATGAAAATGTCAAACATATTGAAAATAAAATTCCATTAGAATTTTTAAACAAACACTTTTGTCATTCAAGCGAACAGATGAATGAATTACCTGATAATTCAGTTCACATAATGATAACCTCACCGCCTTACAATGTTACGAAAGAATATGACAATAACCTGAACCTTGAAGAATATTTGATTTTATTAAAAAATGTATGGAAGGAAACGTACCGTGTTTTGGTTTCAGGCGGTCGTGCTTGTATAAATGTAGCAAATCTTGGTAGAAAACCTTACATCCCACTTCACAGTTATATTATAAAAGATATGCTTGAGATTGGTTTTTATATGCGCGGAGAAATTATTTGGAATAAAGCCTCAAGTGCAAGTCCATCAACAGCTTGGGGTAGTTGGTTATCTGCTGCGAATCCGGTTTTGAGAGATATTCATGAATACGTTTTAATTTTTTCTAAGGATACCTTTACCCATAACCGTAAAGGGAAAGAGAGCACAATTACAAAAGAAGAATTTTTAGAGTGGACAAAAAGCGTTTGGACATTTCCTGCTGTATCTGCAAAAATGATTGGCCATCCTGCCCCATTTCCAGAAGAGCTTCCTCATCGTTTAATTAAATTATACTCATACAAACATGATGTAATTCTTGATCCGTTTTTAGGTAGTGGAACTACAAGTTTATCAGCAGTAAAGAATGACCGTAATTACACTGGTTATGATACTAACGCAAAGTATGTAGAGTTAGCAAACAGGAGAGTAGCAGAATATAAGAATCAAATAAAGCTATTTTAAGGGGAATTAATAATCAATCAATTTTAACTGTTTATCTTTATTGTTCTTTGTTGAAATATCAATTTAAACCTGCTGCCTTTTCCATTTACAGTGGAGACATCAATAGAGACATAATTCATTTCGCATAATTTTTTTCAAATACCTGGAGTTGTAAAATTTTACAAATCTATTGTTCCTAAAAGTAATATAGTTTAAGTTTCAAAGGAATTTTGAGTATCGTTCTATATTAATTATTTTGAATAAATTTTAATGGGAGGCTAAAATGGCAAAAGCTTTTACAGTAGCATCGTGGAATGTTGAACATTTCAAAAACAATCCTGTGCGTATTGATCTTGTTATTCAATTTATGAAAGAGCAAAACCCTGATCTGTTTGCTCTTTATGAAGTAGAGAGTTCGGAAGTTTATACCACCCTTGTTTCAAAAATGCCTAATTATCATTTCCATATAACTGAAGGACCTCAGACACAGGAAATACTGGTTGGTGTAAAAAAAACACTAACAGCTTTCTTTACCCAGAAAGTAGAGTTTAAATCAGGTAATACTTATTTAAGACCTGGTGCACTTTTAACAGTCAGATTTTCTGGTAAAGATTATCCGATTCTTTTTCTTCACACAAAAAGCAGCACTAAACCAATAGGGCTTGGTTTACGTGATGATATGTTTGAACGTGCTTTTAAATTCAAAAAGTATCTGGACAAGATATCTCAGCAGGCAAATCAGGTCCCTGCTAATTTCATTTTTCTTGGGGATTTAAATACAATGGGTATGAAATATCCATTCAAGCGTGAGATAATTGTTGATTATGAATTACAAAAATTAGACATAGGTGCACAAAGATCAAAAATGCGCCGGCTAAGTAAGAATCAACTACATACCTGGTGGAATGGCCCGGGAAAATATCCACCCAGCAATCTTGATCATGTAATTGCATCAAACCAGTTAAAGTTCAAAAAGTTTAATGGAACTGAGATTGATGTAAGAGGCTGGCCAAAGAAAAATACCGATCAGGAGAAAGTAGATTGGATTAAAAAATATTCAGATCACGGTCTCCTGTTTTTTCAGGTAGAGAAAAGCTAATTTAATAAAGCAGTTTAACAATCTATTGAATTTAGAAGTCTTTACTAATGGGATGGATTATAGGTTAAGCGGAATACTATTCTGAAAATAATTTACAAAAACTAAAATTACTACATCCACTTCTTCTCCATTCTTTTTGGTTCAAGAGGTTTAAAAATGAATATAGAAAAGGATTAAATCTGTTTGGCTAAATCCTCGCAATCTTATAATTCTTAAAAGCAAAATAGATTTCCTTTATTAAAGTTCTGGCAACTGCAGCTGTTGGAACAGCAAGCAGCATTCCCAGGACACCAAATAACTGGCTCCCGGAAATTATCAGAAGAATTATAATAATAGGATGCATATCTACACTTTTTGCAAAAACAAAAGGCTGTACAAAACCATTATCAAGAGTATATATAATAGAGAGAACAATGATGATGTAAGGAATATGAGATGCATTGCCATATTGAATGATTGAAATTATTGCTGCAGGAATACCTCCGATGATTGGTCCGAGATAAGGAACTAAATGACCTAATCCGGCAATCAATCCTAAAGGCAGGGCGTTCTCAATCCCTATAAAGTAAAAACCTAATCCGCAGAAAGTACCAACAAAGGTTGCATCAAATATCCATGCTCTTACAAACCTGCCGATCTGCACACTTACTTTTTTTACGATGTAATATGACATTTCAAAATATTTATTAGGCATTATATGGAGAATTCCTTGCACGATATTTCTGCTGTCTTTAAGTAAAAAGAAGGTAATGAAAGGTACAATAACAAGAATAGCAGCTATAGAAAAAATACTTGAAAGTAAGATTGAAATTGAATTAAATGGATTTTTTATTAAGTTCTTAATAAAACCATTGACAGACTTTGAAAGCTCTCCTGCGGGAAACGAGGGAATAAAAGCCTGAATTTCTTTTTCAATATTATTCAACTCATCATTGATATCGAACTCATGCAAGGTTTCCAAAAGTTGGTTCATCTGGTATGAGAATTTCGGAATAATGAACGATAAACCAACGTAAACAAATAAACTCACACCTATAAAAATAAATAGTGTAGAAGCTAACCTGTTAAAACCTTCCTGCTCAAGCATTGTAACAAGAGGATCAAATATAAATGCAAGTAAAATGGATATAGCAAGGATTATAATAATATCTGAAAGGAGATAAGTAAGGTATAAAATAATAAATATTGAAAAAGCCCAAAGAATTATTTTTGATAGCCGCTTAAAAGTAAAGTCTGTCATTGAGTTAATTCCTATAAAAGTTCTCAGCCAAAGGCTGATCCGTCTCTGGCAGAAAGTTTAAGAATAAACCTGCCCGATAACAATCGGGTTCAAGTTCAGGTATTTACTGATTCTACTCTTCTAACACCCGGAACTTCTCTAAGTAAAGCTCTTTCGATACCTGCTCTCAATGTCATAACAGAAAGAGGACAAATTTCGCAGGCACCGGTAAGTCTTACCTTAACAATACCGTCTTCAGTTACATCAATAAGTTCAACACCACCTTTTTCTGCCTGCAGGTATGGTCTGATCTTATCTAACGCTTTTAAAATTTCTTCTTTCATCTCTGAAATTTTTTAATCTTGCTTTTGAACTTATATTAAAGTTCATTCTTCGTCATCCAGCAATATTTCTACTTTAGAAGAAGCATTTAGATTTATAAGATTAATCTGTTCTGCAAGATTTCTTGAAATACCGGTAATGATATCTGAATATTCTGTATCCGGTAAATCAAAAACAATTGGAACTCCTTTATCTCCTCCAATTCTTATACGTGAATCAATCGGTATTCCACCAAGGAAAGGGATATTTAAATCTTTTGAAAGCTGCTCGCCACCGCCAAATCCAAAAATATCATACTTCTTTCCTGTATCAGGTGCAAGAAAGTAGCTCATATTTTCAACAACCCCTGCAACCGGAACATTAACACGGTTAAACATCTTCAATGCTTTTCTTGCATCAATCAAAGAAACTTCTTGGGGAGTAGTTACAATAACTACACCTGTAAGCGGAATAGTTTGTACAAGTGTTAATTGAATATCACCTGTACCGGGAGGCATATCAAATACAAGGTAATCAAGTTCTCCCCAGTTTACATCAGACATAAATTGTTTAATTGCACCGCTTGCCATAGGTCCACGCCAAATTACCGGTGCATCATCATCAATAAGAAAGCCGATTGAGATCAATTTAATTCCGTAATTTTCAACAGGCTGCATTACAACTTTATCCTCTTTCTGGAATATCTTCGGTTTTTCTTTAATACCAAGCATAAGAGGAATACTTGGACCATAAATATCTGCATCTATTAATCCAACATTGGCTCCATCTTTAGCAAGAGCAACAGCAAGATTAACTGCAACTGTACTTTTACCAACGCCGCCTTTACCGCTTGCAACCGCAACTGTATTTTTAACTCCTGGTAATAAAGCATCTTTTCTTTTATCTGTATGAGAAGAGATTTTAGCCAGGATGTTTAATTTTACGTCAGATAATTCAGGAAAGTCTTCTTTAATTGCTTTTGTAATTTTGGATTTTAATTCATCATTAACTGAAGTCTGTGGAATTGAAAGTGAAAGATCAATATCGAGGTCATTCTCTTTTATTTCAAAATTCTTTATCGAATTAAGTATAAGGTGATTTTTATCAATACGTTCATCATCAACTTTTTTTATAGAATTTAGTATCCCGCTTTTAGTTAAACCAATCATTCGCAACCTTTACTTTAATTAATCGTTCCTGTTGAAATTAGCAAAATTATAGGTAAAATTGAATTGAGATTTTTCTGATAGCTTAAGTATTTATATTAATTTGTTATTCCCGCGAAAGCGGGAATCTAATGAGATTCCGGATCTCAACTATATTTCGTCCGGAATGACAAAAAATTTATCTCATCGCCGAAGGTTTTGTTTTAGAATACCCCGCAGATGATCTTACTGCATAATCCATAAGCCATTCCTGTGAGTTAATTTTTTTATCCTCATCTTTGGAATCATATCTTATATAATTCATATCCGGCTGGAGCTCTCTTCCTTTTACATTATCTTTTATAGAAACATTAAGAAGGCTTTTTATTAATTCACTTTTTATTTTTGGATCTTCAACCGGCCAGGCAATTTCGACTCTCCTGTCTAAGTTTCTCTGCATAAAATCAGCACTGCTTAAATAAATTTCTTCATTTCCATTATTATAGAAATATAAAACCCTGCTGTGCTCAAGATATCTTCCAACAATGCTAATAACCCGGATGTTTTCGCTTAAGCCAGGAATTTTCGGAATTAAACAGCAAATCCCCCTGATGATTAAATCTATTTTTATCCCTGCATTTGATGCTTCATAAAGTGCTGCAATCAAAGTTGGATCAACAAGAGAATTCAGCTTTAGAATTATTTTACCTTTACCGCCTGCTTTAACGTTATTGACTTCCCTCAATATCATTTCAAGAAATTTTTCCCGCATATTAATTGGAGCAACAATAAGTTTTTTGAAATCAGTTTGTTTTGAATATCCGGTTAAATAATTAAAAACATCAGTAACATCAGCACAGATTTCCTGGTTATTAGTAAAATACCCCAGATCGGTATAAATTTTTGAAGTTGTTACATTATAATTTCCGTTAGACATATGCACATACCTGTTAACGCCATCCGACTCCCGTCTTACTACAAGTGTCATCTTAGCGTGAGTTTTCAAACCAACCAAACCATAAACAACATGTACTCCAACTTTTTCAAGCTCTCTTGCCCAGAAGATATTATTCTCTTCATCAAATCTTGCTTTAAGCTCAACAAGTACTGCAACCTGCTTTCCTCTTTCAGCAGCTTCAATAAGATATTCTATTATTGGAGATGTTGAACCAACCCGGTACAATGTCTGCTTTATAGCTAGAACATCGGGATCGCGGGAAGCCTGTTTTATAAATTCAATTACAGGTGCAAAAGAATGATAAGGATGATGAAGAAGAATATCTCTCTGCTTAATTGTACTAAAAAAATCCTCCTCCTCTTCAAATACTTTTGGAATAACAGGATAATACGGCTTTGATTTTAACTGGTGCAATGGGAGATCATATAATGTCATTACATCACTAAGCCCTAAAGGACCTTCAAGCACATGAACATCTTCTTTTTTTATTTGAAGGTTTTCAATTAAAGTATCGAGCATAAAGTCGGGCATTTTGCTTGCTACTTCTAATCTTACTACACTGCCGAATCTTCTTTGCCTGATATTCTCTTCAATTACACTTAAAAGATCATCGGCTTCATCTTCCTGCAATTCAATATCTGTATCCCTTGTAATTCTGAAACGGTGAGCTTCAAGAATTTCCATTCCCGGGAAAAGCATAGAAAGATTTGCTTTTATAAGATCACCAAGCCAGATGAATTTTGCACTGAAATGTCCATTTGTCTGCAGCTTTTTACCCGGATTAATTATTGAATCAATCTGCATTAATCTTGGAAGAATATTTGGAACTTTAACCCTTGCAAAATGATTTTCACCATTTGGCTTTCTGACAAGTATTGCAAGACTTAAGCTTAAGTTTGAAATGTAAGGAAATGGTCTTCCGGGATCGAAAGCAAGTGGAGTAAGAACAGGAAAAATTTCTTTCCTGAAATACTCTTTAAGCTTTTCCTTTTCCTCATCAGTTAAATCTTCATATTCGGCAATTTCAATGTTATTTTCTCTAAGAGCAGGAACGATTTCATTTTGCCATAAATCCAAAGTGGTTTTTAGCATGGGCATAATCATCTTTTCAGTTTTTTGAAGCTGCTCTGAAGGAGTTAATCCATCGATTGTTGGCTCAAGAACATTTGATGCAATCTGTTCTTTAAGACCAGCAACACGGATCATGTAAAATTCATCCAGGTTTGAATGAAAAATTGAAAGGAACTTAATTTTTTCCAGCAATAGCTGTTCAGGATCAAGTGCTTCATCAAGTACACGGCGGTTAAATTCTACCCAGCTTAAATCCCTGTTAAAGAAGTTTTTAGGGTCATTATATTTTTTTAGAAGTTCTTTGCCGACCATTTTAATATTCTCTGCTATAAGTTGCTTTGTTTTTAATAATTGGCTTAAATATAAGTTTTTTTGAGTATTAAATTAAAGGTATATAGTACTGGAAATGAAGGAATACCCTTTATACCTGTAAAATTAAACTCCCTGTGATTATCCCGCTTTGTTTTTTTTCTTTGAAAGGATATTTTACAATAATCCTTTTCTCTCCGAATAAATTTAAAGGAATTAAAATGAATAAAATAACTTTTGCCCGGATTTTTGGTGGTGTGATAATCCTGTTTGTTCTTGCTATTCTTATATCTCTTTTCATGGGCTTCCGGCTTTTTAGCTCGGCTGGTTTTATTCCACCTTCTCTTTACGGCGAATGGTCAAACGGATTAATTGCACTTCACAACTTCTCAGATTTTTTTATCTGGGCATCATATTTAGTAATACCAATTGTACTTATAAAATTTGCAAACAAACGTGCACACGAACTTCCTTTCCCTCATCTTTTCTGGTTATTTGGATTGTTCATTGTTGCATGCGGAACAACTCATTTGATAGATATAATTTTATTTTATGAGCCGGTATACAGGCTTTCAGGTGTGGTAAAATTATTTACTGCTGCTGCCAGTATTGGAACTGTTTTTGCCCTGGTTAAAGTTATTCCTTCAGCATTGTTTTTGAAAAGTCCTGAAACTATGCTAATAGAAATTAATGAAAGAAAAATAGTTGAGCGGCAGTTAAGGGAAAGAGAAAAACAACTTTCAGATGCTCAAAAAATTGCAATGATAGGTAGCTGGAGATGGGAAATTGAAAGTGATATAGTTGCCTGGTCTGATGAGCTTTACAGGATTTTTGGTAAACCACAAAACCAGCCTGTTAATTATGAATCATATATCCATTCTGTTCATCCTGATGACAGGGAGAATACAATGGAAATGATTGCAAGAGCTATTCAAATAAAAAAACCTTTTGATTTCTTTGAAAAAATTATTCGTCCTGATGGTGTTGTGAGAATATTGCATTCCCGTGGAGAAGTAATAACTGATTCTGAAGGAAAACCAATAAGAATGATTGGAACATGCCAGGATGTTACTACAGCAAAAGAACAAGAGGAAGAATTAAGACGTACTAAAGATGAGCTTGAAATAAGAGTTAAAGAGAGAACTCAGGAATTACTAAAAATTAATGAAGAGCTTCAGAAAGAAATTATGGAAAGAAAAAAAGCAATTGAAAATACCGAAGCTGCTTTGAGAGAAAAAGAGATACTGATTAAGGAAGTACACCATAGAGTAAAAAATAATCTTCAGATTATCTCAAGCCTTATCAGTCTCCAATCTAACCAAATTAAGGATAAAGAGATGGGTCATTTCTTTGAACAGACAAAAAACAGGATAAAATCCATAGCTTTAGTTCATGAAAAACTTTATAAATCCCGCGATCTCTCAAGCATTAATTGTGAAGAATATCTAAACGAACTGATTAACAATGTTTATGAAACAATTAAAACTGAAAGTTCAAATGTATTTTTAAGAATTGAAATAGAAAAAATTTTTATATCAATTGATTTTGCCATTTCGCTTGCATTAATAATTAATGAATTAGCATCCAATTCGTTAAAATATGCTTTTCCCAATAATAGAAAAGGTCAGATTTACGTTTCCTTAAAGCAGGAAGATGAAGCAAAGTTTATTCTGGTTTTAAGAGACGATGGTGTAGGTTTCACAAAAGAAGTTAATCTAAATAACACAAACACATTAGGACTGCGATTGGTTAATGTACTGGTAGAACAACTTGGAGGAACAATTTCGGTTAATAATTCAAAAGGAACGGAATACATTATTACACTATCAAACCTTGTGTAATTAATAGACTAATGCTGAAATGCTTCGAATAGATTGTTTGAAAAGTTTGGCTGCAGGAATTGGAAAAATCTACCTAATGCTTCTGGAAGCAAAGGAACGAAAATTTTTGCAGTACTTCAATTATAAAATCTATAATAGTTACTTTTTATTTCTGATCTTCATAACCCAGGGTTTTTCTCAAAACCATTCCAATCTTGTAAATCTTAATAAAGATCAATTCAAAATAGATTATTTATTCAATAAAAATCTCTTGCAAAATGAAAGATCTGATTTCTCTATTTGATCCGAATCTATTGCGCATACGTTAAGCTCTCCTTTTCGCTGGGATTCACAAGATTTGTTAATATTTTGTGGATTTACAGCAGCTACAACTGCATCTTTCCTGCTTGATGAGGAAGCAAGAGTGGTAATGGTGAAGAATCAGGATAAGGTATATGATCGTTTAGCTCCAATTGGGTTTTCATATGGTGCACCCCAATATGCGGTTCCAGGTGTTATTGGGATTTACTTAACTGGTTTGATTTCTAAAAATGAGTGGCTGCATCAAACTGGTTTAATGATGACAGAATCGTTAATTGTAATAGGGATCATACAAATTCCTGCAAGAATAATAGCAGGGAGATCCCGCCCCCTTACAGGAGAGAAAAATTCATCGTTTAAATTGTTTGAAGGTTCAGAACAGTTAAAGAGTTCGTTTATATCTGGTCATTCAGCTATTGCATTTTCATTATCAACTATTCTTGCAGAACAGATTGATAATACATGGGCATCAATAGGTTTATATGCTTTTGCATCACTTACACCACTTTCTCGATTATTTGAAGACAAGCATTGGTTTTCTGATACTGTGATTGGTTCAGCGATGGGTTTTTTTATTGCAAATACCATAATTAATTACCACAAAAAAATTGAAAAGAAGGAAGATAAAGTATTATTAATTCCGTCAATGAATGGTGTTTCTTTCTATTATAAGTTTTAAGCCTCTTAAAAAACGCTGGCAGGATGTTAAAGAATTAAATTGAAGCCGGTATTTATTATCTAAGCACTTCAAAATCCCAATTTCTCATCAATTAATTTTCATTGAAAAAACTTCATTTTAACTCTATATTATACCTCCGATTTATAATAAAATATTAAAACCTCAGAATTTTCCTATTTGTAAAACAGAATTATTTGCGCAAGCTCTTCAAATATATCATCTCCAAAGAAATAATACTCAGCTTATTTTTTTTATTGCTGACACTTGTTATTTATTCCATATTGCGTTTCGGATTTCTTATAGCAAATTACTTTTATTTTGATAGCCTAAACAGTTCAGATATAGCACTGAGTTTTATAAAAGGGATTCGTTTCGATCTCGCTGCAATTGTAATGATAAATCTTCCCGTCATGTTACTTTTAAATCTTCCACTTGATCTAAGAAAGAAGAAATGGTTTCGACTCACTATATTCTTTCTGTTCTTCGTAATTAATTTAACAGCAATTACTCTTAATATTGCTGATTACGGTTACTTTCCGACAATCGAAAGAAGATTGCTTTGGGAACCATATACAATGCTTCCGGATATTATAAGAATGATCCCCGGGTTAATTTCCAACCATTATGTGTTATTTATAAGTTTTATTATTGCCTGCTGTGGTTTTTTCTTACTGACAAGATTTTTTTATTTAAAGATATATGGGAAACTCAATCTCTCTTTTAATTATTCTTCAGGAATAATTTCTTTCCTGCTGGTAATTTGCTTTAGTATAATTGCAATTCGTGGAGGTCTGCAAATGAAGCCGCTCCGTTTGGCGAATGCTTTTACTTATGGAGAAATAGGTCCTGGATATCTCACACTCAATACCACATATACTGTCGCAATGAGTTATTTCCAAGAGCAGCTTCCTGAATATAAATTTTTATCTGATAAGGAAGCGAATGAAATAGTGCAGAAGATGATAAAAGCAGATGATGAAATAATGCTGGATATATCTTATCCATTTCTCCGCAGAAAATCTCCGAACGGCCAAATGAAAAAAATGAATGTGGTTATTTTCATAATGGAAGGATGGTCAGCATTATTTAATGGAAGTATTACTGGAGAAAAAACTTTCACACCATTTTTTGACAGTCTTGCTTCTAATGGATTGTTGTTTACTAATTATTTTGCGAGCGGGCAGCGTTCCATTGAAGGGATCCCTGCTATTTTAGCTTCATTACCTGCAGTTTATTCTTCTTCAATTATTGGCTCTATCGAAGAAACTAATAAGATAAGAGGGCTTGGATCAATTTTATCTGAACAAGGATATATTACTTCTTTCCATCACGGTGGAACTACAGGCACAATGGGCTTTGACACATTTACAAAAATTGCCGGGTTTATGAAATACTTTGGTAAAGAATCTTATCCTGATTTAAGCGATGATTTAATGAATGACTCGTGGGGAATTCACGACGAACCTTTCTTTCTTGAAACAGAAAAAGTCCTTAGTTCCTTCCAGGAACCATTTTGTGCAGCGATTTTTTCTGTTTCATCTCATGATCCATTTAAGGTTCCCAAAAACAGGATAAGTTTGTTTGAATCGTATAAAGATGAGTCGGATAAGGAGAAAACTTATAGGTATTCCGATTTCAGCCTCCGGCAATTTTTCAAAAAGGCATCCTCTGAACCTTGGTTTAAAAATACACTGTTTATTATAACTGCCGACCACACTCTTTATACTGCCCGGACTGGTTTTTATACTTCTTTTCATACACCATTATTGATTTATTCACCCTCACTAGTAGCTCCCCGAAAGACAAATAAAGTAGCATCGCATATTGATATACTGCCCACGATACTGGATATTTTAAAAATACCAACCATTCATTCTGCGATGGGATTTTCAGTTTTAGACAGCACTAAAAAAAGGTATGCTTATGTAAAGTATGGGCCATCCTTCGGGATAATTTCTGATGACTACGTTCTTTTTGATGATTTAGAGCACTCTCCACGGATATATAATTACCATTTAGATCCAATGCTAAAAAATGATCTTAGTGCTGAACTAAAAGAAGTTAAAGAAGATTTGAACAAAAAGCTTTATGCATATTTGCAGCAGGTAACTCATTCCATTGGAGAGAATAAAGTTTATAAGTAAACTGATTACATAGAGAATTTTTTAACCTCTCCCTTTTATCCCTCTCCTTGGTAAGGAGAGGGAAAGAGGGTGAGGCTATTATTCTCAAAAAATTATTTTATC
>Ga0154732_1010_pt1 | contig 13258 bp, 18 predicted proteins | sample Rifle2008BG16ft_FD_105740 | JGI IMG/M metagenome (GOLD analysis project Ga0154732, IMG submission 105740) | Ignavibacteria bacterium RBG_16_34_14 | reverse complement strand
TAATTAAGTAACGCTTAATTATCACAGGTAAATGTTGTGAATATTTTTTAATAATTTTGACATCAATTTATTATTTTGTTCTTTAAATACAAAAAGTATTATGAAGGTATAAAGTATTAGATAGACCCTTATACCTCTATACCATATACCTGTATACCAATAAGAAAGAATTTAATGCTCAATGTTCTTCTGAATACGGTAAGTGTTACCGGGGACAACAAACAAAGAATTATTCTCAAAGATATTATCTTTGAACTTGAGGATGGAAATATTTATACAATTCTTGGTAAAAATGGTTCTGGTAAAAGCACTTTATTAAAATCTCTTACAGGATTGCTTGATAACAGGTTTTATTCTGTTAATGGGAAGGTTATTTATAATGAGAAAGATATTTTACCTTTGGATAAAGATGAATTACAAAAAATCAGGAAGAATGAAATAAAATATGTTTTTCAGGACGCTGTAAACAGCTTCGATCATCTTAAAACTTTCAGATATTATTTTGATTTGATTTCCAAGAATCAAAAAAGTATTGATGAACAGCTTGAATTTTTCCTTCTGCCAGATTCAAAAACACTTTTTAAGATGTACCCTTATGAAGTAAGCGGAGGAATGGCGCAGAGAATAAGCTTAATTCTTACTCTTCTTGCAAAACCAAAAATTATTTTTCTTGACGAACCGACTTCCGGTATTGATGCACCAATAGTAAATCTTCTGTTGATTAGATTGAGAAAATTTGTAAATGAAGGCAATTTAGTTTTGATGGTAACTCAGGATATTGAACTGGCAAAGAATGCCAGCAGTAAAATTGCTCTCCTTTCTGATGGCACTTTATATAAATTCACTTCACCGGAAGAATTTTTCTATCTAAATCCTCTAAGAGCAGAATTATGAACCTGATTTTAAAAGCGGAAAATGTTTCATATTCTGTCATTCAAAAGAATGAAGAGAAATTTATTCTTAAAAATATTTCTTTTGATTTGGAGAGAAATTCTGTTCTCGGAATTTCCGGTGAATCAGGAAGCGGAAAGACTACACTTGCAAAAATTCTTGCCGGAATTTTAAAGCCTTCTTTAGGAAAAATTAGTTATTTCTTTTTAAGAGAGCACAAAAAGCTCTCTCCTGTTCAAATTCTTTTTCAGAATACAGGTGAAATAATTAATCCTTTAAGAAATGTGAAAGAAATACTGAATGAAGCTCTTTTTATAGGGAATAAGAATAATGGAAGTGTGACAAACCTTGATACAATACTTAATGCAGTTAAATTTCCAAAGCAGCTCCTTGAAAGAAAAGGCTATGAACTTAGTGGAGGTGAGCAGCAGCGTGTCGCACTTGCAAGAATACTCGCAGTAAAACCTGAGCTGCTGATTTTAGATGAGCCTTTCTCTTCACAGGATTATGAATCACAAGAAAACTTTTTAAATCTCTTTCTTGATTTGAAAAAGAGTTTCAACATTACAATGATTTGTATTGCACACAATCTCCGACTGTTAAGAAAATTATCCGATGAAGTTATAATTATGTATAATGGAAAAATTGTTGAGAAGAATATACCAACTGAGTTGTTTGAGAATCCCAAACATCAATACACAAAGTTTTTGTTGAAAGCTGAGAAGTACGATTTGAAGTTTGAGGAGTTTGAGAAAAGGGAGTTATAGATATTTTAATGTTATAATTATTTCCTGGTTATTACGGTAATACGGTGATACATAATAGTAAATAGAATTTTAAATATGGTATACTGGTGAACTCATCTAGTAATTTTTCGGGAGATGTTTTGATTTCTATTTTAGTTTCAACCTTTCTCCTTCCCAATCTTTTTTAGTAATTGTTCGGCTCTCTTTTTTGTAGCATTTCGTCTATTCTTTACTGCCTTTTTAATAAAGTCAATTGCTGTTTCGTTTTTTTGAATATCAGTTGGGAAAAGTTTAAGTACATCCAAAACTTTTCCCGTAATAATATTTTTGCATTCGGTAGTTTCAAATTTATCGTGAGAAACAGAAAGAAGTTCTTTAATAATTTTTGCTTTTTGTTTTTCCTTGTTTTGAGCGATTAAACCAAGAGCAAAAATTGCATGAGCGCTCGTTATAAGACGTCCCCCATGAAGTAATTTAAAAAGTGCGGGTATTTTCTTTTCTGTTTTATTTTCCTTATCCACAGAGGATAGATATCCAATAATATCAATCGCAGCCCATTTGATAATATTATTTTTATCATCAAGAAGCTTAACCCAGTAATCATAATGTTCATAAAGTAAACCCGGATTTTCTTTTCCTGTTTTTAAAATTTCTTTTACAAAACCGTATTTTATCTTTGGATCTATAGAGGCAAGCTTATCAAATTCAAGAGTTAAATTATCCAAATATAATCTCCTCCTTTAAAGTTTTATATGAATAATTAAAATTCTTATTCTGAATCTAACATATTTTTTATTTTGTTTACAGTTGTTTGATTGCGGGTAGTAAGCGGGATACCAAGTTTCTTCTCTAGCAGCAGGATTGAAAAATAGCTGCTTTTCTTTTCATCTTTATGAACCAGGCAATAGACTTCCATATTTTTAAGGTTGAATGATTCATTTTTATTATTCAGTGACGAAACAATATTTTTAATTTCATTGCCCGGTTTTTTATATAAGAATGCCATATACACTCTTGTATTTTCATCAAGCACTTCATCTTTAAATGGATTATTCTTTACAATAGCTCTGAGTTCTTTCTCCGTTCTTAACATAACCTGTACTTCATAACCAAGCGATTCTTTCAGCTTCATTTCGATTTTTTTTGTTAAAGGATTTTTGTCTTTTTCTGTCGTTTCAAATATTACGTTGCCGCTCTGAATAAAGGTTTTAACATTCTTCAATTTCAGGGATTCAAATATTTTTCTTAGTATGTCCATCTTTATTACACGACTGCCAACGTTTATTGCACGCAAAAACGCTATGTATTTAGTCATAATTATTTTTCACTTCTCTTTTTTGCTTACTATCAGCGGTGGAATTTTTCTTCCTACCTCAGAACTTTTAATTAAAGTGTTGAGCCGGTTTAGTTTTGTTTCTTCCTTCTTTGCACTAATAATCCACCAGGTGGAAAGCTTTTTAGCAGAAGGTGGGAGTTGTTGAAAATATTCCCATGCTTTTTTGTTTGCTTTAATTTTCTTTTCGAATTCTTTTGGCAGTTTCACTTTCACTTGTTCGAAAGAATACTGTTCAGTTTTCTTTTCATCTCTATTGTTGAAAACTTTAAGTCCTGAAGGTTTTACCAAACCAAGCTTAATAAGCTCTTTAATTCGTTTTGTATTTACCGCACTCCAGATGCTGCCTTTTCTTCTTGGAGTAAAACGAATCTTGTAGCTTTCTTCATCAATAGATTTTCAGATGCCGTCAATCCAGCCAAAGCAGAGTGCCTCATCAACAGATTCCTGCCAGGTCATGCTTGGTTTGCCTGTACTTTTTTTATAATAGCCGGCCCAAATTTCATCTGCTTTATTATGGTTCTTATCAAACCATTTGCGTAAATCGGATTGGGTGGGGAGAAAGAGAGGTGACATCTAGAACTATAATTTCTTTTTAAAATCTTCAATTGTCATTCCGGCATCTTTGATAATACCCGCCATTGTATAAGCATTAATTGGATTTGCTCGAGGGATAGTAATTATCCTTTTGCCATCAGTCATTGTTATATGTTTTCCTTGCCTGGCAATTTTAAAATCTGCCTTTTCAAAAACATTCACTGCTCTTTGATGGTTTATACCAGGTAGTTTAGGCATTTCAGTTTAATTTACTTCCACATATCTGGATTCTTTATCTTTACTTAACTCTTCAACAGTTTCCAAATATTCTTGTATGGCATCTTTAATATTCTCTAATGCTTCTTCTTCGGTATTCCCCTGGGACCAACAACCAGGAAGACCAGGAACCCAAACAGAATAACCTTCTTCACTTTTTTTGAGATTTACTTTGTATGTCATAAATACCTCTGGTTTTAGCTTATTTAATAATAGTTATATTGAAAAAACGTAGATAACACTTTCACATATTTAAATTAAAATTAGTCTAAAATCTTTGCAATGTAAAGAATTAGTTTTGTTATGGTTCTTCTCCAAACCCTTTGCGTAAATTGGGTTGGGTGGGGAAGAAAGTTAGGGACATAAATATGCTTTTATTTTCTACTCTCAATAAGCTTTATAGAACGGTTTAATTGCAGAAGAAGAATTGCCTGAATTCCTTTTGGTGTTAGAAAGAATTCATTGTTGACCTTGGCTAGATATTCTAATTCACATGCATAGTTTGAAAAGATATAAGTTGCTGTTTCTCTTGCTCTGGGCATTCTCCAAGTTTTAGTTTTTGCGACTGATTTTACAAAATAATCTTTCAAAGAATCTTTAGGTACTGGATATGATGTTTTAGAAAGAACAAAAACACTTTCAATCAATGAGTAGATTGTGTAAGTAATAGGAGAATAAAAAGGGTTTTCATTAATGAAACTAGTGATTAAATCAATTTGATGTTGATTTAATCTATCATCAACAATTTTATTTCCTAATTCAACAAATGAATTTCCCAAATCAGTTAAAAAGAAATTTGTTTTAAATTTTGAAACGAGGTTTAGATGTTGTGCAACCGATATTTTATTTTTGATTGTTTTTTCCGATTTCATTTCAAGTTTGCAAATCTCTTTAATACTTAAACCTTCAGCAAGGTCATTAAGAGTGTTTTTAATTAATCCCAATCTGACAACACCAAAATCTCCAGACTGAATATTTAAAAAAGTTGAAAGTTCTTTAAAGTTTTCATAATATTTTGAGAGAATAGCCTCAGGTTTATAAAGCAATAATTCAATATTGTTTTCTTTACATGATATATAATCGTTTTCTCTACATCCAATTACAAAAATTATCTTTTTAATTTTTGAATGGACTATCTTATTCTGATTTTGGAGATCAATTAAATCCTTTTCATAATTATTGATTTGAGTAATTATATCTTTGTAAAAAGAAACAATCTTTAACTCAATAAGAAAGATTTCATCTTTGCATAAATAAAGTAAATCCAGTTTCCCTGAACTAACTATTTTTTGCCTAGCAATCAAACTCAAATCAGAAGCATTTACGGAAAGTATGTCAGATAGAATGGATTTATCAGTGGCTAAAATATCCTCAATTACTCTTTCTGAAATAAAGCTATTCATTGATAAAGGGATAAAATTTTTGCTCAGGACAAAGTTCTAATCTTGATACAAGCCATTCAGAAATTTCATCTCTAACATCACCAATCATTTCAATATCCCATTCAATTTCTCTTTTAGTAGGATTAAGTGTCCTAATCATATCAAATATAGTGTTATCTACAAAATCCTGTCTTTTAATTTCTTCATTAGTAAGTTCATACATAAGGAATACCTTTTTGAAAATGTTTTCTGTAAAAACTCTTTATTAGCCTGAAAACTAACCACTTTTCGGCTTAGGTTATAGGAGGTCTCTAACCTATCTGCAAATCGCTCATAAAGTTTTTCCCGTTCCGATGAAAATATTTCGACTGTTTGATTCATACTTCAATTTAAAACTTTATCTCTTGTTTATCTACATAAATAAAAAAATTAATTCCCTTGAACTTACCTTGAACTTGAACTTTTCTCATCCCATCAGCACGCAAATAGCAGCAGTATTTACAATATCCTCAACACTGCAGCCACGACTTAAATCGAAGAATGGTTTTCTTAATCCCTGCACCATTGGTCCAACAGCTTCTGCTTTACCCCAACGCTGTGTAATCTTATAACCTATATTGCCTGCATCAAGATTGGGAAAGATTAAAACATTTGCTCTTCCTGCAACATCACTGTGCGGAGCTTTCCTTGTACCAACAGAATCAACAACTGCAGCATCAAACTGAAGTTCGCCATCAACTTTAAGATCAGCTCTTTTCTCCTTAACAAGTCTTGTTGCTTCAATTACTTTATCAACATCTTCATGCTGTGCACTTCCTTTTGTTGAGAAGGAGAGCATAGCAACATAAGGTTCTTCATCAGTTAATTTCTTGTGATTATCTGCTGTGGAGATTGCAATATCAGCAAGCTGACTTGCATCAGGATTCGGAACAACTGCACAATCAGCAAATGAAAAAACTTTTTCCGGCTTTACCATTAAAAAGAAGCTTGATACAATCGAGATACCTTCAGGCATTCCGATACATTGTATGCCTGCTCTCAATACATCTGCGGTTGAAGAGAGTGAACCTGCTACACTTCCATCAGCCATACCTTCTTTAACCATCATTGCAGCAAAGAATAAATCACGTTTAAGTGTTTCTCTTGCCTGTTCAATTATAATTCCTTTTTTCTTCCTTAGATTATAAAAGATGTTTGTAAAATCACTCAGCTTATCTGATTTTTCCTGGTCAATTATTCTTACACCGGAAAGATCAATCCCAAGCTTTTCAGCTTTGCTTCTAATCTTTTCTTCTTTGCCAAGTGTAATTATTGATGCGATTTTATTTTTAGTAATAACTCCTGCAGCCTTCAATACCCTTTCATCTGAAGATTCAGGCAGAAGTATAGTTTTTCTTTTCTTAGAAGCTTTATCAAGTATGCTCTGTAAGAATTCCATATTGTGTTTCCCTGTTTAAAAAAATGTTTTTTAAAATTACAAAAAAGCCAAGTTACTATTGATTTATTAACCTAAAAATATTTTAATAAACTTTTCTTCTTTACCTTGCATTACTTCTGAACTTATATTATGCTGTAAAAGTTGATTTTTGATACTAAAGCCGATAAATTCACTATCTTAATTTTGATATGATAACCGATAATATTAAGCAGGTTTGGGAAAAGGTTGATAAAAAATGTGCAGGAATTAGACGAAATCCAAAAGAAATCAAACTTATTGCTGTTTCTAAAAATTTTAGTACCGAGGATATTGAAGCCGCCTTTGATGGTGGTATAAAAGATTTCGGAGAGAACAAAGCTCAGGAACTGATTTCGAAATATGAAGTGCTGGGAAATAAAGTGACCTGGCATTTTATAGGTCATCTTCAAAAGAATAAAGTTAAATTTGCAGTCAGGTCCGCTGAATATATTCACTCTGTTGATTCCGTCTCTCTTGCAAATGAAATTAATAAGAGAGCTGAGCAGTTAAATAAAATTCAGAAAATTCTTTTGCAGGTTAAAACATCTGAAGAGGAAACAAAAAGCGGGATTGAACGTGAAGATGATGTATTTAGTATTGCCGAAAGTTGTAACGAATTAAAAAATATTGAACTGATTGGTCTAATGACCATTGCTCCTTTCACTGATAATGAAGAAGAGATTAGAAAAAGTTTCAGATATTTGCGTAAGTTGAAAGATGAATTCAATCTGCGTGGTTTTAAAAATATAAAAGAACTCTCAATGGGAATGACATCTGATTATGAAATTGCAATTGAAGAAGGAGCAACTATGCTGAGAATCGGTACAGCAATTTTTGGTCATAGAGATTATTCTAAAAATTAAGGAATTAAATGAAGCTCTCTCCACAAGACATAAAAAGACAGGAATTCAAAAAATCTTTAAGAGGATTTGATAAAGAAGAAGTTCAGGCATTCCTTGAAAAGCTTGCCGATGATATAGATGAGTTGCTGAAAGAAAATGAATCACTAAAAAAAGAATTAGAAACTGTTAATGAAAATTTAGCTGAATATAGGAAACTCCAAAAGAATATACAGGATACACTTGCCAAAGCCCAGGAATCATCTTCGAGGTCAATCGAGTCTGCAAAGAAGCAGGCAAATCTAATAATACAGGAAGCTGAACTAAAAGCAGGACAAATTCTTGAGAAAGCCAGGGAAGGGGCAAATGATGTGAGGAATGCAGTAATTCAGTTAAGAGAAGAGAAACTGGCAATTATTTCAAAGCTAAAAGCAGTAATAAATTCACAAGCCCATCTTCTGGAAATGAAAGTAGAAAATGCTTTGAAAGAAGATGAACCGGCTAAGACAATTGAAAAGAGCAGCAAGATCAAGATTGATGTTGATGATATTGCGGATAAATTATAGTTATGGAAAACCTGCTTAAGAAAATAGAAGAGACTTTAGAAGTAATAAAAAAACATACAAAGGATAATTACCCAGTTGGAATTATTCTTGGGACAGGCCTTGGCGGACTCGTTAAAGAAATTAAAATCGAACATGAAATAGATTACACTGAGCTCCCTCATTTTCCTTTATCAACTGTTGAATCACATAAAGGGAAATTAATTTTTGGAACGATCAATGGGAAAAAAGTTGTAGCCATGCAGGGAAGATTTCATTACTATGAGGGATATACGATGCAGCAGATTGTTTATCCGGTTAGGGTAATGAAATTTCTTGATGTAAAAACTCTTCTTGTTTCAAATGCCTGTGGCGGAATGAATCCTCTTTTCAAAAGAGGTGATGTTATGATTATGGCTGATCATATAAATCTTCTTGGGGATAATCCTCTTATCGGGAAAAATTATGATGAGCTTGGACCAAGATTTCCTGATATGAGTGAAGCTTACAGTTATGAGTTAATTAATCTTGCAGAAGCAGTTGCTCTTGAAAATAAAATTAAAATACAAAAGGGAGTTTATGTTGCTGTACCTGGTCCTAACCTTGAAACAAGAGCAGAGTACAGGTTTTTAAGAGGAATTGGTGCTGATGTTGTCGGTATGTCAACTATTCCTGAAAATATTGCAGCAAACCACATGGGAATGAAAGTGCTGGGATTCAGTATTGTAACAGATGAGTGTTTCCCCGAATCTTTAAAACCTGTTAATGTAGAGGAGATTATTGCTGTCGCTATGGAAGCAGAACCCAAAATGACATTGATAATGAAAGAAGTTATTAAGAGGATATAAATGTTTAAGAAAAAATTATATAATTATATTTTTCCTTTCTTACTTGGCACATTGATGTTTACCTCGAACTTCATGAATACAGAACTATTTAATTTTGGAGATAATAACTTTGCCGTCTGGTTTGTGCTTTCGGTTTTATGTTTTGCAGTTGGCTGGTATATCAATAAAAGTATTGGATGGAAAACCGGTGGTAAAATAGTTTTCTCACTTATAATCGCAGCGACATTTGTAAGCATTCTTATTATAACTTTCTTCAGAGAATACTTTTCTGCTAATGAACTTTTAACCGAAAATATTATTCTTTACAGCCTTAGAAATATTACTCTCGGCGCAATGGCATTATTTGGAATGGCGGTTGCCGAAGTTATAATGCTTGAAAGGAGTCTTCTTGTCTTCCAGGAAAAGCAAAGGATTTATGAAGAGACTCTGCTGGAAGCAAAAAAAGAAGCTGAGCTTACAGTTAAAGAAGCTAAGATAGAAGCAAAGAGAATTATTAATGATGCTGAAATTACTGCAAAAGATATTACACTTAAAAAAAACAGAATTGAAAGTGAGCTTAAAGATTTTATACAGGCTGAGAAAGAGTTAATTAAAAAATATGAAGGTGTGTAAATGAAAAATTACACAGCAATAATTGAGTATTGTAATGATACCAAATTGTACGTTGGATATATTCCTGGTTTTCCAGGGGCTCATTCACAGGGCTCAACCATTGATGAATTAATTAAAAATCTTCAGGAAGTTATTGAAATGTTTTCTGAAGATAATATATGATAGATTGATAATCAGTTATGTTCAAACAAAATTTAGATAAAATAAATTTTCCTGAAACAGAACTAAAGATTTTAGAGTTCTGGGATAAGAATAAGATTTTTGAAAAAAGCATTTCCTCCAGAGATGAAAATAAAACTTTTACTTTTTATGAAGGACCTCCAACGGCAAACGGTAAACCCGGAATTCATCATGTAATGTCGAGAGCTTTGAAAGATCTTGTATGCCGTTATAAAACTTTGCAGGGATACAGAGTTGAAAGAAAAGCCGGCTGGGATACTCACGGACTTCCGGTTGAAATTGAAGTTGAGAAGAAATTAGGAATAAAGCACAAAGGTGAAGTTGTTGAGTATGGAGTTGAAAAATATAACCAGGCTTGCCGCGATTCTGTCTTTGAATATCTCGATCTCTGGGAAAAGATGACAACACGAATGGGCTACTGGGTTAATCTTGAATCGGCTTACATCACTCTTAAAAATGAATACATTGAATCTGTTTGGTGGGCTTTAAAAACTCTTTTTGATAAAGGTCTTATCTATAAAGATTATAAAATTGTTCCTCAGGATCCTAAATCTGAAACAGTTCTTTCTTCACACGAACTTGCTCTTGGTTACAGGGAAACAAAAGATCCTTCCGTATATGTTCTATTTAAAATTAAAAACTCAGATGAACATTTCCTTGTCTGGACAACAACTCCCTGGACACTTATATCAAATGTTGCTCTTGCAGTTGGTGCTGATGTTGAATATGTGAAGATCAAACACAACGATAAAAAAATTATTCTTGCTAAAGACAGACTTTCAGTTATTGAAGGAGAATATGAAATCCTTCAGGAGATAAAAGGAAAAGAGCTTGAGAATATTGAGTATGAACAGCTCTTACCATATATCACTCCTGATAAAAAAGCATTTTATGTTACTCTTGGTGATTTTGTGAGCACTGAAGATGGTTCCGGGATTGTTCATATAGCTCCGGCATTTGGTCAGGATGATTATGAGCTTTCAAAGAAATATAATCTTCCAATGCTGCAGCCAGTAACAAGGGCTGGTTTATTTACTGAAGACATAACTGATTTTGCTGGTAAATTTGTTAAAGATGCAGATAATGATATTATTGCAAAGCTTAAAAGGGAAGGGAAACTTTTTAAGAAAGAAACTATAGTTCACTCTTATCCTTTTAGCTGGCGGCATGAAAATGTTCCTGTAATTTATTATGCCCGCGAATCTTGGTTTATCAGAACAACCTCAGTTGCAGAAAGAATGGTTGAGCTTAATAAAACCATCAATTGGCAGCCGCCTGAAGTTGGTTCCGGAAGATTTGGTAATTGGCTTCAAGAGAATAAAGACTGGGCACTTTCTCGTGATAGGTTTTGGGCCACACCATTTCCTATCTGGGTTAGTGATGATGGAGATGCATTTGCTGTTGGAAGTATAGAGGAACTGAAAGAAGGTTTTGTTGAAGAGAATCCCGACAAAGTCGGGACAGGTGGGAAAAGAATTTCAGTTCGTGATGTAAAAGAGATTGATCTTCACAAACCTTTTGTTGATAAAATATTTTTTGAAAGAAATGGAAAGATATATAAAAGAACTTCTGAAGTGATTGATGTTTGGTTTGATTCGGGTGCAATGCCTTTTGCACAGTATCATTATCCTTTTGAAAATAAAGAGCTTTTTGAAAAGAATTTTTTTCCTGCTGATTATATTTGCGAAGGAATTGACCAGACACGCGGCTGGTTCTATACACTTCATGCAATTGCTACAATGCTGTTTGATAATGTTGCATTCAAAAATATTATTGTGAATGAGCTTATCCTTGATAAAAAAGGATTGAAGATGTCGAAGTCCCGTGGAAACACGGTTGATCCTTTTATTTTGTTTGAAAAATATGGAGCCGATGCTACGAGATGGTACCTTGTTACAAACAGTCCTCCCTGGAGACCAACTCTTTTTGATGAAGAATCTCTTGCAGAAACTCAGAGAAAATATTTTGGTACTCTTCTTAATACATATTCATTCTTAGCACTCTATGCTAATATTGATAAATTCACTTATAAAGAAGAAATAATCCCTTATGAAAAAAGACCTGAGATTGACAGATGGATAATTTCTAAATTAAACTCTCTTGTTGCAGAATACACCCAGTTAATGGATGCTTATGATGTTACCAAAGCTGCAAGAGCAATTTCAGATTTTACAATTGATCATCTTTCAAACTGGTATGTAAGAAGATGCCGAAGGCGTTTCTGGAAATCAGAAATGAATAATAATAAGCTCTCAGCTTACCAAACTCTTTATGAATCACTTATAACAATTTGTAAACTGCTTTCTCCATTCGCACCTTTTATTGCGGAAGAAGTTTATACAAATTTAAATTCTGTAACCGGGAAAGAATCGGTTGAATCTGTTCATCTGTGTTTACTACCACAAGCAGATTATCGTGATGAAGAGCTTGAAGAGAAAATGGAAATTGCGCAGAAGGTAGTTTATCTTACCCGTGCAATGCGTGCGAAGGCAAATCTTAAAGTCAGGCAGCCGTTGAAAAAAATTACAGTTGTTATTGATAAAAATAAAAAAGATGCTTTGAAATACATGAAAGATGTAATTCTTGATGAAGTAAACATTAAAGAGCTTATTGTTCTTGACGATGATTCTGAAATTGTAAATAAATCCGCAAAGCCAAATTTTAAATCAATCGGTCCTAAGTTTGGCAAGAAAGTAAAACCTGCTGCTGAAGCAATAAAATCATTTAGTAAAAATGAAATTGCTGCAATTGAATCAGGCAAAAATGTTGAACTAAATATTGATGGAGAAACAATTACGGTAACACCAGAAGATGTTGAGATAATCAGCACTGAAATTAAAGGATGGGTTGTTGAAAGCCAAAGCGGTGTTACAGTTGCACTTGATACTGAATTGACCAATGAGCTTATTGAAGAAGGCCTCGCACGTGAGTTTGTTAACAGGATTCAGAATATGAGGAAGGATGCTGGTTTTGATGTTACCGACAGAATTAAGATATTCTTTAATGGAAGTGAAAAACTTATTGATGCAGTTTTATCATTTCAAAATTATGTTTCCAATGAAACTCTTGCCGAAAATTTAAGTAAGGGGGTAATCTCAAAAGGAAATAATAAGCAGGAGTGGAAGATTGGTGAATATGACTGTATTATTCAAATTGAAAAAGTAAGTCCCTAATTCAAGGAGGCCGAGAATGGCAAAAAAAACTAAATCTGGAAAATCCGGTTCAAAAAAATCTTCTGGTAAGAAGTTAGCCAAAGCTGAAAAGAAAAAAGCTTTGAGAAAGAAGTCAGTTAAATCATCAACAAAACCTGTAAAGAAAAAGGAGACTATGAGTAAGAAGAAAATAAAAAAGACAGTGATAAAAAAGGCGACAGCAAAGAAAACAACGGCAAGGAAGATAACGACAAAGAAAACAATTGCACCTAAGAAAGCAATAGTTAAAAAGATAAAAGTTCCTAAACTAAAAGCTGAAAAGGTTAAAGAAAAAGTACAGGTTGTTGAGCCGCCGAAGGTCAGGATTGAAGATATAAAAGGTTATAGTAAAAAAGATCTTGAACATTTTAAGCAGATAATTCTTGATAAACGTGATGAGATAATTGAACAGCTTCAAAATCTTA
>Ga0154732_1090_pt1 | contig 13542 bp, 11 predicted proteins | sample Rifle2008BG16ft_FD_105740 | JGI IMG/M metagenome (GOLD analysis project Ga0154732, IMG submission 105740) | Ignavibacteria bacterium RBG_16_34_14 | reverse complement strand
TGTATCCAAATGCACTCCATGCAAAGTCGTGTCCAATTTCAAGCAACAGATTTTATGAAAGAAGATCTGCCGCAGGGTAACGATGCAGCATTACTTTTCAACATCATACACGGTTTGACGCCCGATCAGAACCAATTATTGTTTGCAAAAATTTTTTCATCCTTGAATAAAGGTGGCCAATTAATCATTCTTGACCAGATAAAGGGAGTTGGCGGCAATAGCCAACTGTCCAAGGCGACTACATCATTTATGGCACTCAATTTATTCCATCAGGCAAATGGCAATACTTATTCTTTTGATGAGGTAAGAGCATGGGCTAATGAAGCAGGCTTCAGTAATCAGCAATTAAAAAAATTACATGCGCCTGGATTTGGATTAATCAGTTGCGAGAAATAATCCTGCGCCTAACAACGGAATGACCCAATGTGCTTTTCCCAAAGGGATGTCCGAAGGATTCCTTTAGAGGATTCCCAGAGTGTAGTACAAAAAAAACAAATCAGCTACAATAAATAGTAGCATTTTCATCACAACTTCATAGAAAAAAAATCATGAACACAAAGAAGCTCTTATTAGCTTGGCTAGCAGCCTTTGTGGTAACCTTCTTGTTGGCTGGTCTTTGGCACGTTGTCCTCTTAGGAGATTTCTACAGGACAAACGACGTTGCGTTGGCCCGGGCAGAACCGAACATGCTCTTTGTAGCTCTGGGGCAACTCATTCTTGCCTTCCTGATGGCAGTTGTGTATCCGATTGGATACAAAGGCGGCTCGCCAGTAAAAGAAGGTCTTAGATTCGGTGCTTTGATAGGAATCATCTGGATGCTTCCCTGGGCGGTCCAAATGCACGGATTATGGAACTATCCATTGGCGGGCGTCATAGTCGACTCCGCCTGGCATGTTGTTCAGGAGGGGATTGGTGGGATTGTTATTGGGCTTGTTTACGGAACCGGCAAGCAATAATGAGTTGTTGATAATCCAAAAAGGATACGACCCGACGGTGTGATGAACCGAGCAAATGATTATGATCATTCTCATACTCTCCCGCTCATTATGTTTCACACCGCAACCATCAATTTATTTTCTTAAGTTTAGTGTGCAACAACGAACGCATAACAAGCAAAATGACGACGCTGGATAAAGTCATGGTAAAAACTCGCTCAATACTTTTGCTCTCAGAAAAGGAATCTATTTTGAGTTCGCCAAAGTATTGCGTTATTTTGCAGGACGTTAGGCGAAAGCACGCTTAAACAATTTGTTAAAAATTCACTTGGGGTTTTTAATTAAAAACATTCTTCCCTATTGAACATTCCATACATTTAGCCCTTGAGCAATAGGAACGGAATAGTTCAATCATCCCCTGATATAATACACTCCTCTTTCCTGCATTATCTAACATAAGGGTTGAAGAAACTTCCTGGACAAGGTTATTCTCGCTGTTCTGATAATAGTTTATATAAATTTTAAAAACCTTTTTAGTAAGTTCTTTCTCACCAAATAAATCAAAATATACAGAAACATAGGGAAGTATAATGTTAATTATAATTTCATCCGCCCTTGATAAGCCAATAAAATATTTTGTCTCAGTTTTTACCTTTTGCCCGAAGTTATAATATTTTCTCCAGTAGCCATTACTTCTAACTATAATTTTTTCTCGTAAATCTTTTACAATATTTTTAGGACTGGATTCCCTGAAATATTTTATTATGCTGCTTATAAGATTTTCTTTTATCATCCTGTGTAGAATAATGGCGCCGCCTGCAATTCTTAAAGTAGGAAAATTTGGAGGACGAAGTTTATAAAAATGCCAATCTTCAAGGTTCATTGTTTCACTATCATAACATTGCTTTAACTCAATCCAGGTTTCTTTCAGTCTCTTAATATATTCCAGTGTTTCTTCATCTTTAATAGAACCGGATTCGGGAATTATTCCGGCAACATTAAAAAGTATAGTTTCAATATTATGAAGAGAATCTTCATCCTTTAAAGATTTTTTTATGAATGAATAATCAGCATAGGTTGAAAGCTGTAAAAATTCTTTTTTATTTTTAGAATATCCGAGTGCTTCAAAAACCTGCTCATAAAAAAGCTGTTTCCATAATTCTGCATCTTTAAAATCATCCGCTGTATATGTTTTATTATAGAAGTTTTCATCAAGAGAATATTTTACAACCGGCTCTTTAAGATTTAATTCTTTCAGATACTTTAACTCTTTTAATCTTTCAATATTCTTTGCGCATTTTTTCTTAAAGCGGGCAATGCCAAGATCAAACAAGAAATCAAGTTTCTGTTTTTTTTCAACCAGATCATTAACCTCTATGCAAGGCATCTTGTTTATTCTGTTCTTTCTCTCTTTAAGGATTGCATCCTGTACATTCTCTCTTAAATCATGTAAAAGAAAATTCTCTAAAGGAATTGATTGAACCTTTCTGCCTTCCTGAGTGTAAACAAATGAATTATTTGAATCGTGATTAAGTGTGGCGTGAAGAATTACTTTGTTATATTTTTTATTGATATTGTGTCCATGATTCTTCCAATCTGAATAGTATGTATCTATCTCAATATCCCCGCAAAATGTAATGTTACCGATTTTTATTCTTGCATTAAGGAAATCGGGACCGCCTAGTTCTTTATTCTGATGCCCCGAATCAACTATACTAATCTTTTCTCCTTCATTGGTTAAAAGCTCAGTATCAAATTTCTGCTCCTTCCAAATTTCGTAGAGAAATTTTTCAAAGTATTTTATTTTTTTTTCCATAGGAACCCTTATGAGAAAGAACCGGAGATTTGAACTCTCCCCTGGTTAAAAATTTCTCCTTATAAAATAAATAATAATATTATAGAAGGAAACTTTATTCTGAAAGAAGTTTATTAATTTTTTCATTTAATGATATTATTTCTTTTTTAGCAGCGGGAGCAAAATTATCGGTATTATCTTTATAAATTATTCCCCTGCTTATATTTATAAGCAGATCAAGCTTTTTATTTCTTATGAATAGCTTCATAACTTCTTCAATGCTTCCACCCTGAGCTCCGACACCCGGAAGTAGAACTGGCAGATTGCCAAAGGCATAAATATTCTCTTGAAGCTCTTGTAGCTTTGTTGCACCAAAGACAATTGCACAATTACTTTTGATATTCCAGCTATTTACTTTCTCAATTACTCTCTGAAACAGATAGCTTCCATTCTTCAATTGGAGTTTTTCAAAATCATCGGCTCCGGGATTTGAAGTTAAAGCAAGAATGAAAATTAATTTATTTTCATAATCTAAGAATGGTTTAACAGAATCCTCTCCCATATAAGGATTGACAGTTATTGAATCGAATCTGAAGTAATTGAAAACAGAGTCAGCATAATGTCTAGAAGTGTTTCCGATATCACCTCGTTTTGCATCAGCAATGACAAGAATATCCTTAGGAATAAATTCTTTTGTTTGAAAAAGAATGTCAAATCCTTTTGAGCCAAGCTTTTCATAAAATGCAAAGTTTATTTTATAAGCAGCAGCATATTCTGATGTAGCTTCAATTATTTTTTTGTTGAATTCAAGGATGGGATTTTCTGAATACTTAAGATGCAGTGGGATTTTTTCTAAATCTGTATCTAAACCAACACAGATGAATTTTCCTTCATCATTTTTTAATTTTAATTTGTTAACAGCGTTCATCTGTCTCTCACAAAAGATTACACAGAGTTACACAGAGAAGACACAGAGTAACACTGAGATTAAAGGACATATCTTTTTATTCCTTGCTTTAATGATGTAACATTAAAGTTTATAAGAAATCCAATTTTCTTTCGAGCAAATTTCATATGAGGTAAAATTTGAGCAGTATGTACTGGGTTATCGCATTTATTGATTTTAACTCAACAACGACTAATTCTGTGTAATTAAAAAGCCCAAGGTTAATTAAAATACTTTTTATCAGAAAGTATCAATTCATCAATGGTTTAAGCGTAATTCTTTCTCGTCCGGTAAATGTTAGCAGCTATTCCCAGCATAAAGAAATTAACCAGTAATGAACTTCCTCCATAGCTTACAAATGGAAGTGGAATTCCGATTACAGGTAAAATGCCAACAGTCATTCCAATATTAATTAAGAAATGAATAAAATAAACTGAAAGAATACCAATCAAAACTAAACTTAAAAATTCATCTTTCGCAGCAGAAGCAATTTTTAATAATCTTATAAAAAGAAAAAGAAATAAACCAACGACAATTATACTTCCTATAAAACCGAACTCTTCCCCAACAACACAATAAATAAAATCTGTCCATTGTTCAGGAATGAACTGAAGCTGGGTCTGGTTCCCATGCATAAATCCTTTCCCAAACAAACCCCCCGAACCTATTGCTACTTTTGCCTGTATTGCGTTATAACCTGAACCAAGAGGATCAGCCATTGGATCTATAAAAGATTGAATTCTTTTCTGCTGATGAGGACTAAGAACTGAATAAACATAATCTGTAAAAAAACCTGCTCCAAGATTTAATGCAAAGATTGATCCGCTGAAGAAAATATCTTTCTTAAACAGGAAGAGAGTTACCACGACTAATACCATAGAAGTAATAAAATAAAAAGAACCAAATAAAGCTGCGATTGCAACAAAACCCGGAGAAAGAACAACAAACAAACTGAAAAGACTAATTCCTTTCCAGAATATTATCGTTAATATCATTCCAACGAATACAATTGAAGTTCCAAGATCGGGTTCAAGTAAAATTAATCCTACCGGAATAAACCCGATTATAAGAGCAACTATAATATCAAGGAAAGATTCTATGTTAGCATTTCTTCTGCTTAAGAATGCCGAAAGCGCCAATATAGTTCCTATCTTTGCAATCTCGGAAGGTTGGAATCCGAAAGGACCGAGATCGAACCAGCTTTTTGCACCTGAAACTTTTCTTCCTATAACAAGAACACCTACTAATAATAAAATAGAAAAAAGATACATTGGTGAAGCGGCAAAACGGAATGAGTTAGTAGGAAGTGAAAATGTAATAAAAAAAATACTAAGTGCAGCTATTGCCCAGATTAATTGTTTCTGAAAATTACCTGCTGCTGCTGGATGACTAAAAGTAGCACTGTAAATAGCAAGAAGTCCTATAAAAATCAGAACCATACTAGGAATGAATAATCCGAAATCGAATTTATCTTCAAGCTTATAATCAATCCTCAATTACAGCTCCGATTATTTTATCTTTTAATTCAGGAACAACCTTTTTTTCCTTTTTTAATTTATCCTTTAACAGATATGCCTCAATCATTTTTTTCGCGATAGGTGCAGCATAAGTTGAACCAAAGCCAACATTTTCTATAACTACTGCAACTGCAATTTGTGGATTATCGAATGGTGCAAATCCAACAAACACTGCATGGTCTTTTCCGTGAGGATTTTGTGCTGTCCCGGTTTTACCTGCAATTTCTATATCTTTTGATTTGATCCATGTTGCAGTTCCCGCGCCATTAACAACAAGGTACATCCCTTGCTTAACTATATCAAAAGCTTCCTGTTTAATTCCTAAATTAATTTCTTTGAATTGAAACGGAATGAGCTGTCTTGTATTATTATCAAGATAACCTTTAACAATATGAGGAGTAAAAGTCCTACCATTATTTGCAATCAAAGAAACATATATTGCTAACTGCAAGGGAGTAACACTCACTTCTCCCTGCCCGATTCCCAAACTCGCCATTATACTTCTTGGCCAATTCTCTCCATAAATTTTTTCATAATATTTTGAATTGGGAATTAATCCGGCAACTTCTTCACCGATATCAATTCCTGTTTTACCTGCAAAGCTAAATTTCTTTGCATATTCCTGCCACTTATCGAGTCCTATTCTATAAATAAGATTATAGAAAAAGGTATTACATGATTTCTCTATCGCATGAATAACATTTAAAGAACCATGCGGACCGCCATGACATTTAAAAAATCTTCCAAATGTAAAGCCGCCTCCGCAATAAATCGTAGTTTCTGTTGTAATGATACCCATATCAAGAGCGGCAATTGCTGCCATAAGCTTAAAAGTTGAGCCCGGAGGTTTAACGGACATTGTTGCCCTGTTAAAAAGAGGTTTAGTTGGATCAGTATACAGCTGGTTTAAAAAATCTTTTGAAGTAGTATAGGCAAATTGTGTAAGATCATATTCTGGTGCACTGACTAAAGCTAATATTTCCCCTGTTCTTGGTTCTATTGCTACAACTCCACCACTCTTACCTTTCAATTCTTCTTCAGCTATTCTTTGCACATCAGCATCAATTGAAAGAAGGAGATCATTTCCTTTTATTGAAGCAACATCGCCTGTACCATCATTATATTTTCCAATTTCTTTTCTTTTTGAATCAACAAGAATATAATTATAGCCTTTAATGCCTCTTAAATATTCTTCATAAGTTTTTTCAATTCCATTGTGCCCAACATAATCACCCGGTTTATAATATTCTTTCTCTTTCATAAGCTGCTGAGGTGAAACTTCCTTTGTATAGCCAAACATATGAGAACCCATTATACCGGAAGGATAACCTCTTTGCATTTCAACAATGTAATCAACTCCATTAAGATGTTCTGAGTTTTCTTCGAGCCAGGAAACTACCTTGAAATCAATTCCTCTTTTTATTCTTATGGGAATATATTTGGAATAAATGCGGTTGTTGTAAAGAATTTTATCAATAAAACCTGAATCAGCATCTATAACAGTTTCAAGAATTTTGTTCAGACTGCGGTTATAATAAGCTGAAGTTATTCTTAACGTATAAGCAGGAATATTACTTACAACAACTTTCATATTCCTGTCGAAGAAAACGCCACGTAAAGGCATTTGTTCAATAGCTTTAATACTGTTATCGGCAGATTTTTCTTCATAAGATTCCTGCTGAAGTATCTGCATTTGAAAAAGCCGGAAGCTTATTACAGCAAAAGTGCTAATCAAAATAAAAGAAAGAATTGTTCTTCTTGATGTTGAAGCAAAACCTGATTCGCTCAAGTTAATCTCCTAGCAGGTAAAAATATAAATACGATTATGCTAATTACTGCTGTATATAAACCGGGTAATAATCCTTGTTCAAAGAAAAGAAGTAAAAAATTTCTTTGCAACTCTGCTGATGAAAAAAATGAATAAACAATCGAATCAATTACTGCACATAAAAAAACAATAAAGGAAAATATGTACGATCTTAAATAAACATCTCTCTTATTTTCATTTGAAAAATAACCGGCTATAAATCCAGCCACTGTTTTAGAAAGCATTGCACTGCCAAGTAAACTACCGGTTATTAAATCAAAAAGAAAACCATAACCAAATCCTAAAAATGTCCCAAAAATCTGACCATAGCTGATTGCATAAAAAACAAGAAGTATCAGGATCAGATCGGGTACAGCACTATAAACAGAAAACAGAGGAATAATTGTCGTTTGAAGAATAAGCAATGGAATAAACAGAAGCACTGGGAAAATAAATTGGTATTTCACACTAATCCCGCTTATAGAAATTTAGTTCAAGATCATTTTTTTGCTTGCTCTGTACAACTCCCATCACGAAAACATTCTCAACTCTTACAAAATCAACAAAGGATTTTATTTTAACTTCATTAAAGATTCCTGTTTCAACTTTACTTAAACGAACTACAACACCGACAGGAATTGGTATTGGAATTATTGAACTTAGATCCGAAGTAATTATTCTATCTCCCGGTTCTATATCATAAGTTTTTGGTACATCCACAATAACAAGATCCTCCCCATTCCATTTCATTATACCGTCAACGCGGCTTCTTTCATCTTTAATAGTTAGTTTGAGATCAGTGTTTTTCAAAGTCCTGGCAATAGCATAATCTTCAGAAATTGATTGTACTATTCCTATTAAACCCAGGTCATTTATTACAGGCATTCCTGGTTTTATACCGCTGCCCTCGCCAACATTTATAGTAATTGTACTTTGAGATTTGTTTAAGGATTTAGAAACTATAGTTGCAGGAATTAATGGATAATTAAAAGTATCTTTTAATCCAACTAGACCTTTTAATTCCTCATTAAGTATTCCATATTCTCTTAACCTATTTACCTGCAGCATAAGTTCGGCATTAACTCTCATAAGTCTTTCATTTTCACTCTGCACTTTAGCTGTATTTATAACATCGGAAATAACAGACGTAACAGAGGCAAAAGTACCAAATGCAATTGCGCGAACTTTTTTTACTCCTGGTTTTTGATTTAGTGAAAGTGTTATGAGGCTGATAACTAAAAGAAGGATTAATAATATGTATTCTTTATATTCTTTCCAGATTTTAGAAAAAAATCTAAACATTAATATCTTCTGTTACGAATTAACACTTTACTATAGGCATTAAGATTTTCAATTACTTTTCCTGTGCCTCTCACAACAGCAGTTAACGGATCTTCAGCCACATGTACAGGAAGGTTTGTTTCCATTCTTATTCTTTCATCAAGACCTTTTAGCAAAGCTCCACCACCGGTGAGCATAACTCCTCTATCAAGAATATCTGCTGATAATTCGGGAGGTGTTCTTTCAAGCGATTGACGAACTGCATCAACAATTTGAACAACTGCCTCATTTAAAGCTTCCCTTATTTCAACTGAACTTACTTCTGTTGTTTTTGGAACACCACCAACAAGATCTCTTCCTTTAACTTGTATAGTTATTTCTTCTTTCAATGGAACCGCTGAACCGACTTCACATTTTATTGCTTCTGCAGTTCTTTCACCAATAAGAATATTGTGATTTTTTTTGAAGAACTGCATAATAGCAAAGTTCATTTCATCGCCTGCAATGCGGATAGATTCTTCATTAACAATTCCTGAAAGAGCTATTACTGCAATTTCTGTTGTACCGCCGCCAATATCAATTATCATATTTCCAACCGGCGCATCAACATCAATCCCGATTCCAATTGCAGCAGCCATTGGTTCTGCAACAAGGTGAACTTCTTTTGCTCCTGCATGTTCAGCACTATCTCTTACTGCTCTCTTTTCAACTTCAGTAACACCACTGGGAACAGCAACTACAATACGACGGCTTGATAGCATTCCGCCCCTAACTTTCTTTATAAAAGCTCGTATCATTCCTTCTGCAATTTCAAAATCAGCAATTACACCATCCCGCATCGGACGGGTAACTCTAATTTCTTTATGTTCCCTTCCCTGCATTTCCTTTGCTTTATTACCAAGAGCAATAATTCTTTTTGTGTTTTTATCGAATGCGACAATGGAAGGTTCGTTAAGAACGATTCCTTTTCCTTTAACCCAAATCAGAGTGTTTGCAGTCCCAAGGTCAATTGCAATATCGGCAGATATGAAATCAAATAATCCCATGATTCCTCTTAGTGTTTAAAATGTCTTATACCTGTAAATACCATAGAAACATTATGCTCATTAGCAGCATCAATAACTTCCTTATCTCTTACAGAACCACCCGGTTGAATAACTGAAGTTGCACCACATTTAATTATTTCAAGGAGTCCATCTGCAAACGGGAAAAATGCATCTGAAGCTGCGACAGAATTTTTAAGATCCAAACCATTTTGCTGAGCTTTCAAATGGGCAATTTTGGAAGAATCAATCCTGGACATCTGTCCGGCACCAACTCCAAGTGTTGCTCCATCTTTAGCAAAGACAATTGCATTGGATTTAGTGTGTTTTGCAATTATCCATGCAAATAAAAGATCCTTCAGTTCCTGTTCAGAAGGTTTTTTATCGGTAACGAAATTCAGTGGGCTTTTTGATAATGTAACCAGATCAGAATCTTGTACAATGACTCCACCAGGAATATTTCTGAAATTCTTTCTTGTAGATCTTACCGACTTTAACTGCCTTAGCAGCCTTCTATCCTTTTTCTTTTGAAGGATTTTAACAGCTTCATCTGTGAACTCCGGTGCACATACAATCTCAAGGAATATTTCGTTCAACTTCTGAGCCAATGATTCATCAACAGTTGATGCGAATGAAACTATTCCACCGAAAGCAGAAACTGGATCACACTTCAAAGCTTTTTCATAGGCATTAAGTTGTGAAGAATCTTTTGCTGCTCCTGCAGGATTATTATGTTTGATTATTGCACAGGAATTACTTCCAAGATCTTCAACCAGTTCAACTGCAGAAACTAAATCAAGTATGTTATTATACGATAATTCTTTCCCATGAAAAGTCTCAAAATAATCTCTAAAGCTGCCGTAGATTTCAGCTTTCTGGTGAGGATTTTCACCATATCTTAAACTCTTTTCTAATTTATAATTTAACCTGAAATAAGAAGCGGGAAGTTCGAATTTATCTTCAAGATAATTACCAATGTAAGTATCATAATTAGCTGTATGAGAGAAAGCTTCTACAGCAAGTTTCTTACGTGTTTCTTCAGAGATTATTCCCTCCCGGAATTCTGAAATAAAACTATCATACTGCTCAGGATTGGTAAGGACAGAAACATAACTATAATTTTTTGCCGAAGCTCTTATAAGACTTGGACCACCTATATCAATTTGTTCAATTATTTCTTCGTGAGTTGCATCCGGATTATGAGTTGTTTTAATAAAAGGATAAAGATTAACACATACTACATCAATCGGAAAGATTTTATTCTCTTCGGCTTCTTTAAGATCATTCTGATTCTCTCTTCGCATCAGAATTCCGCCAAAGATTCTAGGATGGATTGTTTTGACCCTTCCATTAAAAATTTCAGGAAAACCTGTTATATCGCTAATCTCTGTCACCTCGATTCCGGAACTGCTCAGATGTTTTGCTGTATTCCCCGTTGCAATAATTTTATAGCTTGATTCTTTTAATGACTTTGCGAGTTTAATAATATTTGTTTTGTCTGAAACGCTGAGTAATGCAGTCTTTTCCACTAAACTATCACAACTCTTTCATTTATTATCTTAATATTTCCATCTGCAAACTTACTAATAACATAAGGCAGAAGCATATGTTCAATTTTTAAAACTCTTTCTGCAATTTCCATCGGTGAAGTTACATCAGAAATATCAACACACTGCTGAGCTACTATTTTTCCTGTGTCATAAGTTTCATCCACTAAATGTATGGAAGCTCCAGAAACTTTTGCGGAAGATTTAAAGACTGCTTCGTGGACTTTCATTCCATACATTCCTTTTCCTCCGAAAGAAGGAAGCAAAGCGGGATGAATATTTATTATCCGGTTTTTGAACTTTGCAATTACCGCATCGGGGATTAGCTTTAAAAATCCGGCAAGCACTATTAACTCGATTTTTTGTGACTCCAATAAAGAAATAAGATCGTTATAGCTAATAGAATTTTCTTTATCTCCTAAAGAATAATATTTTATAGAATTTTGCCTGGCAATTTCAAAAGCAGGACAATCTGTTTTATCACTGAAAACTGCTTTAACTTCTACTTTATTCTTAAGTAAATCTGAATTTAAAATTGCCTGAAGGTTAGAGCCTCTTCCGGAGACAAATACAACTATATTCAAATTTTTTCTATTTTAACCGCCGAAAAATTACTCAAATAGCAAAATATTGTCAATTATAACTTGAGAACATCAAACACTTATTATAAAAGCTTTTTCTGTTTAAGTACATAAATAAGATTCTTCATCCTATTCTGATAATCATAATCGCTGAATTTTTCAGCCTGTTCAATAAAATAATCTACAGCCTGTTCATCACCTAACTGCTGATTTGCTCTTGCAGCAAAATAATTTGCGTAAGGCAAAATCCACTTCTCATCCATCACATCAGTCTTTAAAGCTGCTGAGGCAAGACTTATTGATTCATCATACTTTCCAAGATAAAAAGCAGCTTCACTCAGGTAAAGATAAGTTTCTGCTTTAAGTTTATCACTAACAATTTCATCAAGAATACTTGTAAGAGAATCATACGCAACCTCAAAATTTCCGGAATCAATTAAATTGGAAGCTTTAATAACTGCAATTTCATTATCCGACAATGTTCTTTTAAAATAAATTGCGCTCTTTCGTTTAGCATAGATGTCATCATCAAGATCCATATTCCCTTTGTCACTCATTCCAAAATAAATTTTTGCGCTGTCACGCTCGCCTGTTATTTCATAACTTATTCCCAATCTGAAAGATGCTATGCCTGTATAATCATTATCAGGAGTTGATTCAAGAAATTTTTTATAATAAACAATTGCAGAATCAAAATTATTTTTTTTATAATAAATATCTCCGAGCAAAAATTTTGAGAATGAAATTACCTGGATAAATTTTTCTTCCTCTTTTTTTATTATTTTCTTAAGAATCTTTTCAGCTTTATCTAGTTTTCTTTCTTTAATATTAAATGAAGCAAGTGAATAGCTGAAAATGATGTTCTCTGGATATTTTTTTACCAGAGATGAAAGATATCCAGACGCAATTTCATATTCTGAAGCTATTTGGGAATAATAATATTGTGCTTCAATTTTAGAGTATTTTCCTTTTTCGCATGCTAATTTAATATGAGCGAGCCCGGTTTCTGTATCGCCACTAATTCCTGCAAGTTTTAGTGCCCACCTGAAGGCAGCAGGAGTTTGTCCTGCTGCAAAGCTAAACAGTCCTAAACCAAGGTAAGCATCATAATTTTCAGGATTAATTTTCAAAGCATCGGAAAGATATGAATCTGATTTTTTACCTGCCCAAACTGCATCAAGATAATTTTCTGCAGCAGCAAAGACTATAGCCCTGTAAGAATAATTTGATCCAATGAGATAAAGCAGCTTATCATCATCAGGTTTTTTTTCAAGTTCATCATCTCCTTTATCAAGAGCAATATTGGAATAGGAAACAAAAGTGTCAAAATCATTTTTATTTTTACTGCTAAAATAATACCATGCATAAATGCTTGAGAGGAAATGATAACCTTCCGGTCTCTCAGGAAATTTTTCAATCATATCCTTAAAGATATGCTCAGCTTTATCCCATCTGAAATGATAAGAATACTCAAGTCCTTTAAGGATTATTTTCTCCATTACAATATTATTCTGTGCAAAAGAGGTAAATGAAAAACAAATTAAATAAAGTATTACTGTATAAATGTATGAATGCATGAGTGCATGATTGCATGTTTGCATGACATAATTTTTATATGAGTTATTATATTCCATAATGTTCAATTAGCTCTCATAAAATGTAATCGTTCCTCCATTCATTTTGATCAACTTTACTAATCATTGTTTTATTCATTTGTATTAATTTATTTTCTAATGAATAATGTTTCTGATCATACTTATCAAACCATTCCCTTTCAATATCATTTCCTGAATGCAATGCAAAGATTTGTGAGTAATTTTCAACTAAAGAGGACAAAGATATATTTACAAAATGGATGTATTCTTTTATTGATCTTCTGCTATATCCTTCTGCAATATTAGAATGACAGGAATAAATTGAATCTTCTGCTTGTGCTTTTATTTTATAAGGAACTTCTTTTAATTGTCTTATCTTATCTTTAACAAATGTATATAAATCAATAGCTTCCTTCCAAACCTCCAGTTTTCGATACCCCCTATTAATATTTTTATTTCTGTTTATAAGTCCTTCATCCATATTAAATTTGCATC
>Ga0154732_1174_pt1 | contig 13905 bp, 10 predicted proteins | sample Rifle2008BG16ft_FD_105740 | JGI IMG/M metagenome (GOLD analysis project Ga0154732, IMG submission 105740) | Ignavibacteria bacterium RBG_16_34_14 | reverse complement strand
TCATTTTGCACTTTGTACAGGTTTCATGGCACTCAGCATGATGATTCCCGGGGCTTTCAGTGGTGCAATACAGGAATATTTAGGATACAAGCTTTTCTTTGTATGGATACTGATTACAATGATTCCCGGTTATTTTATTATAAGAGCATTACCTATTGAACCTGAGTTTGGGAAGAAGACAAACAACAAGTAATTGTTTTATTGATAAACTGTTTAATTGTTTTAAAGGCAATTTAACAATTGAGCAATTAGACAATTGAGTGGTTACTCTCTTCCCCTCACATCAACTCTGAATGATTCAATATTTCCATTATCAGCAAGAGTAACGTAGACAGTTTTACCATCTTCTCCGCCAAAAGTAACATTGGATGGTTTTTTTCCTGTAAGTGTAATCTCTTTAAGAATTTTTCCTTTAGGAGACATTTTAACAACGGTTCCCTTATCATATCTCGTTACATAAAGATTTCCTTCTGCATCGCATCTCATTCCATCAAGACCGAAATCATCAAACTTAATTAATAATCTTTTATTGCTGATATCTCCTTCAGGAGATAAATCATAAGCCCAGACATTTCTTTGTATAGATTCATTCACATATAAAGTTTTATCATCTGGACTAACCTCTACACCATTTGTTGTTCCCATTTTTGATTCAAGTAAAGTTACTTTTCCATCTTTATCAATTCTCCAGAGATTTCCTATTGAATCTTTCCAGTTAGGATCGCTTGCAAAAAGAACATCTTCTGAAGAAATAGCAATATCGTTCGGCTGGTTCATCTTTGGTTCATAAGCAAATACTGAAATCACTTTTGTCCTCATATCAATTTTAAGAATGTTATGCTTTGTATAATCGGCAATAAGCATTTCATCTTTGCTGTTAAATCTAATTCCATTTCCTGTGCTTCCTTCGGGCAATTCAACAAATAAGCTGCAGTTTCCATCAGGTGTAACTTTACCTATTGTTCCTTGCTTTTGAAAATTAACAGCATAGATATTTCCTTCCTTATCGCAGGCCGGACCTTCAATACCGGTTGTAAATCCACCGGGATCAGTGAACACTTTGCTAATGAATAATTCTTCTTGCGGAAAAGAAAATTGAGACGGAATTATGGTTAATAAAAACATAAAATTTTTTAAGTTCATAAATTTATAAATGATGATGTAATGCTTGAACTTCTTACTTATTAAAGAGGTTAGGTTGCGCTCTTTAGTAACAATATTTACTTCTTGTTCCAAAGCCATTTAATATAAAAGAAAAAGAATGGAATAATGGTATAAACTAAAAATTCAGTATAATCATAACTATCAAAATCAAAAAGACGATAACCAAAGGGAAAAAAATCACTATCGCGAATTAAAAAGTATTCGCCTACAATTATTCCTCGTCCCAAGATTAATAAAACAAAAAAGTTTAAGATTACCCAGGATAAGTATCGTGCTTTAAATTTATTAGATAATTGATTAATGAATTCTTTCATAAATAATTTTTAAAGTTAGGTTAATTCTTTTTTTGATTTTTTATTTCTTTTTCAAATTTCATATAAATGTGCTTAACATCGTTAGCTCGTAATCTTTGCCATGGAAATGGTTGAATATCTTTTCTCATTTCCACAGTTAAATTCTGAAGTTCATTAATTATTTCTTCGCTAGAATGATTTGTTTTTGTCATAATTGAAGCAACTTTATCTAGTTTTTTTGCGACTTTCTTACTTGAATAGAGCCATGATAGTATCATTGATTTATTAAATTCAAAGTCTTCTCCTGAAAAATAACTTTTAATAATATCTGGCAATATAGATGAATAAGCCTTATGCTTATTTTCTCTAAATTCTTTAACTCTTCCGAGAGAGAATCCAAATACACTAGATATTAAAACAATTAATAAAGTATCGAAAAAATTCATGATATTTCAGATAAAATAAATTTTTAGTTATTCAATTCATTATATTCTTTATCAAAAAGTGTTTTGAATGTTCTTTTAGAAAAGATTAAGTATGTTTCAATAGAACTATCAAAATCTACCTTCCATTTTTCATAATCATAATCTCCATCATTAAAATCTTTTAATCCTTCCAATACTTGTTTCCTTAATTCTTGCTTCTTTTTAATCAAGAAACTTATATCTTCATTAGTTAAAAATGTTACAAATTCTTTCTCAATATTTAAAACTAATTCATTGTCTTTAAAAATTTTAGACTTGTTCCAAGTACTTAAATAATTATCTATATTATTCGCGCAAGCAATCTGATATTTAATATATAGTTTTGAGAAATCTTCCAGAATTTGGATTCTTGTACCAGAATATTTAGAGATTTCTTTTGAGAATTGATTAAGCTCTTCGTTTAACCTGTATAAACTTTCTGTATTTCCTCCTTCAAAAAAATAAGCACAACTCATCATATCCATTTGTAATTCCTTATCAATGTCTTTGTGCCACCATATTTCTATAGAGCGATACCAAGCATATGGTGGAATTACTATTGATACCATTAAATGATTTTTTTCTTTATGTTCAGCGATAGTATGGTAAATACCTACTACTTCCCCATAGACTAAAAGAATTATAATAAGGAAGCGATAAAATGAACTAAGTTGTTTAAACATTTTTTTCCTTTAAAGTATAGAAAATTTTTTGATTTTTTGTTGGCACTCTCATTTTGCTTAGCAACCTAACTATAACCTTTACTACACGGAATTGCTTGATTAAAGGGATATATACATCCATACAAAAAGTTTATTTCTTTTCATTATAAAATTTATTGTTCACGATAGAAGTTACACCGTTAGAATCAATTGAGTTTAATACTCTTTTAGCGCGAACAAATGAATCATCCCTGTAGGCATTATAATTTGGTTTATCTTTGGCAAAGCTGTTTATTCTAACTTTTCCCGAAGCATGAATATAATCTCCATTTCCAATATAAATAGCAACATGAGAAATTTTTTCTTTTTTTGTTTCACTTCCTTTCCTTCCAAAGAAAAGAAGATCGCCGGGAAGTAGGTTTTCTAATCTATCTTCAGTATCAATTGCTTCACCGACATTAGCCTGCTGAGAAGCATCTCTGGGAAGAATTACTCCGTTGAGATAAAAAACTGTTTTTGTAAAACCGCTGCAGTCCATTCCTTTTACTGATGTACCTCCCCACAAATAGGGAATTCCCATAAATAATCTGGCAGTTTTAAGAATATTTTCCGGGGTTGGATTTACTTCACCCAGCCATTTATTAAAATGTTTACAGTCTTCAGATTTTATGAAAGCTTCTTTTCCATCCGGATAAATTACTTTGCTGAATCCATTTTCTTCACCTGAATATTTTAGTAAATCGCCAATCACCAGGTCAGAAATTCTTTCTGAATTTTCATCCGGTGAAGAGTAAGAGAAACCAAAATCTTTAATATAGATTACTTTTTCTGATTTACTCCATTCTAGCAGACTATCATAACTAACACAAATAAATCCATCATCATCAATCCAGGAAATATATTCATCCGGTGTTTGAACTAAGTACCAACCTTTTTCTTTCTTATAAACTTTAAGCGGTGTACCAAGAAGTGCCTGAGTTCCCATTTCTTCATCATTATCCGGTTTTGTCCGGAAGTTAGCAACAGACAGATTTACAATTCCATAAATCTTATCTCCAAGTTCAACTTCTGGTAAAATTTCAATCTGATCAATGACATTAGATTCATTAAGCTTTTTCAACAACTCTTCCTTAGCATCCGGAAGATTTGTTTCGCCTTTAAGTACAAGTTTATCATTCTCATTTTCAACATTAATCTGAAATATTGCTGTTCGTTTATCAGGTGCAAATTTATTTTCAAGTTCTTCTATAATGCTTTGAATTTTTTCCATTTCAGTTTTTTCCTGTGCAGTAAGATTGAAGGCGAATATACTTGTAATGATAAAAATTATTTTAAGTTTTGTTCTCATTTTTGAAGTTAAATTTATTTTAAATAATATATTGGGTCATTGCGCCCGGTCTTTATGACCTAATGCCATCTCGGTCTTTATCATCATATCTTTTCCTTCTCTAATTTAACCTTTTATCTTTTTATTAAAATACGATGACTGTCTTTTATTCATACTCAACCTGCATATTATAATCCCATTTATCAAAGTAAAGATTTCCTCCCCGCCATTCCAATTCACCTCTCTGGAAGTCAACAGTTTCGCTTCTTGGAAAAATCTTTGCAGGGAATAGGGGAGATGAATAATCATCATTAATAATAAGATGATGAGCATCTATACCGCCAAAGAAAAAATATTTTTCATCTTCGTTTTCTAAATCTTGCATTCCATAATCAGGGTCAACAGGAACCCAGCCATAACCTTCGAAATAAATTTCTGTCCAGTCGTGTAAGTTTACAGAACCGGGATGCAGCATCCAACCGCTTTGCCATTTTGCAGGAATTCCGTTATACCTGCACAGGGTAATAAAGAGTAAAGATTTAATACCGCAGTCTCCATAACTTTTTTCTACACAATAAGCAGAGATATTTTCAATTGTTGAGTATTCTCTTGCACCAGCCCAAGGAACATTTTTACTCATCCATTCGAAAATCTTTTTTGCTTTGAGATAAGGATCTTTTTCTTCTCCAACAATTTTTTTAGAGAGATTTTTTATTTCATCTGTAAAAACTATATGAGGCTTTCTCTCAGAAGTGAAAAGTTTGTATTCATTGCTTTCTTTATTGTATGGAAGAATTTTTTCCGGAACTAAATTAAAAAGCTCAGTATAATTTGTAACCTCAAGAACCACATTAAATTTAGTCGGCTCATCTTTATTAGCAGTTTTCTCAAGATAAATTGTACGCTGCGGGTTTTCATTACCAGCTATAACATATTCATCGCTTTTAACTGAAATTAGTTTAATATTAGTCTGTCTTGCATGTCCTTCTCTTGGATAGGGAAGCCAGCATCGGATTATTTCTCCGTCCGGAACCGCATTCGGTTCAACCGTAACAGTGTAATTTAATTTATGGATTACTTTTTTTACTAAATTATTTTTTAATTCCTTTGATTCATTAACTGCTTGAGGAATATAAGTTGACAGGTATTTATTCAGTTCGCTTAAAGTAGCTCCATCAATTTTTTCTTTCTGCTTTTTAGCTTCTTTATTAACTCTGAAGAGATTTGCATGTGCACGATTAAAATAAAGCTTCTTTCCATCTATAATTTTAAATTCAAGCGAGCCATCTATTTCCCATTTCTCAAGTGTTTTTTCGTTTGCATCGGGATAATATTTTCTAATAAACTCAAGTATATCTTCCGCTGATTTCTGAAAATCCAGCTTTATTCTCTCTAATCTCTCTTTCTGAAAATTAAGTTCATATTCTTCAAGTGAATTGAGATCACTATCTTTTATAATTTCATCAATCATTAAAGATGCTTTTGTGAAATTACCCGCTTCAATTTCTTTATTTATTTCGGGAAAATTGGTTTGAGCAAGAATTGCAGAACCAGAAAACAAAAAAGACATAAGAATTATTATTTTCATTTTTTTATTAGCATTAAAATAAATAACAGCTTATTTTAAAATAGAAATTATTTATGAATTCTTCTTTAAATAAAATTGTACTGGAGTTTTCAAAAAGGGGAAAATTATTCACCCTTCAAATAATCAACTTATCTAAAAGAAATAATTATGGAAGAACCATTAGGAATCCAGCCGGTTAAAATTAGTGAAAGACTTCTGTCACTTGATGTTTTTAGAGGGATTACAATTGCAGGGATGATACTTGTAAATAATCCCGGAACCTGGAGTGCAGTTTATCCGCCTTTAAGACATGCTGAATGGCATGGCTGCACCCCGACAGATTTAATTTTTCCTTTCTTTCTTTTTATTGTGGAGTTGCAATTCCTTTTGCTTTGGGTAAAAGAATTGAAAAAGGTGAGAAGCATTCAAAGATTATTTTGCAGATTATAAGAAGAAGTGCAATTCTTTTTTTGCTGGGACTTATTCTCGCCGGTTTTCCATTCGGATTGTTTGGCCATAATTTCGATCTTGCAACCTTAAGAATTCCAGGTGTACTTCAGCGCATTGCTGTTGTTTATTTAGTTGCAGCAATTTTATTTCTTAAAACTAGTTACAAAGCTCAGGTTTATATTGGATCTGCTTTGTTAATCATTTATGCAATACTTATGACTCTTGTTCCTGTACCCGGAGTTGGATATTCTAATCTTGAACCAACCACAAATCTTGCTGCATGGTTAGATAATAATTTACTTACAGGACATTTATGGTCTATTCCTAAAGTATGGGATCCGGAAGGAATTCTCAGCACAATGCCTGCAATTGTATCAGCTATTATGGGGATGATTACTGGCTGGTGGCTTAGACAAGATAAAGATAAAACAACTAAAACGGTTTGGTTATTTGTTATGGGAAGTATTTGTATGACTTTAGGATATATCTGGAATGGCTGGTTTCCGATCAATAAAAGTTTATGGACAAGTTCTTACGTGCTTTACACGGGAGGACTTGCACTCTTATTCCTTGGCTTCTGTTATTGGTTTATTGATGTGAGAAATTCGAAATGGTGGATTAAGCCTTTCCAGGTTTATGGACTTAATGCGATTACAGTTTTCTTTCTTTCCGGTTTGGTTGGAAGATTAATGTACACCATTAAAGTGCCATATGGGAATGAAGATGTTGGATTGAGCACTTATCTGTTCAACAATTTATTTTTATCCTGGCTCGATCCAGTCAATGCTTCGTTGCTTTGGGCAATAGTTTATATTTTAGTCTGGCTTGGATTGATGTGGATACTGTACGCTAAGAAAATATTTATTAAGGTTTAGTTGGAGTAGTCATTCCGTCCGCCATTGGCGGATTATTTCGGAATCTTTTTTGAGGGGATGCTGAAACAAGTTCAGCATGACTTACTGAAATTATTTTTACTAATCTATTTCAATCAATATTGTTTTTCCATCAAAATCATTTACTAAAACCCGTTTCGAATCTAATGGTGTTACAGTATTAATTATAGTAACTCCAATTTTATGCTTCCAAAGAATTTTACCTGTTGATGAATTAAGTGCGATGAGTAATCCGTTCTTTGTCCCATAAAAAAGAACTCCATCTTTTTCAACAAGCTGGGCAGAATTTATATCATAACCAAACTCGGCATTGGTAATCCACAATGGTTCGGGCAGAGTTTTTGAAACAGGAAAAGCTATTATAGAATCCTGTATTGTTTTTACAAAAAATTTCGATCTATCCTCAGAAATTCCAATAGATTCACGAACATGATATTTATTGGTTCTCCATAATTGTTCTCCTGTATTAATATCCAAAGCAGTTAACTTTCTATCTGGTGCAACTATAAAAACAATATTGTTTGATGCAACAGGATGACAAGCAGCTGGTGAGTAAAGTAATCCTTCCATATCTCCTTTCCATTTCCACAAAAGTTCACCGGTGTTTTTCTTTAAACAATAGAAATAAGTATCCCAGGCACCAAAAATAATTTTATCCCGATAAATTAGTGGTTTGGTTTCAATGAACCCATTAAGCTTATCAAACTCCCAGATAATATTTCCGGTATTTAAATCTATTGCCCTGAACTTTCTATCACTGCCTCCTATATAAACAATATTATTATCAATAGAAGGTGAACCTAAGATCTCAGCATCTGTTTTTAATTTCCAGATCAATTTCCCGGTTTCTGCATTTATACAATAAACATTGCTGTCAGTTGAACCAAAAACCACATAATCATTTTTAATTTCGGGAGAAGAATAAATCGGACCCTTAGTTTTAAATTGGTTAACAACATTTCCAGTATTTAGTGCTAATCCATATAAAGTTCCTGAAGCATCACCAGTAAAAACTTCATTTTCCCAAACCGCAGGAGATGAACAATTCGTATAACCTGAATTATAAATCCATTTTTCTTTTACCTGGGGATAGGATTCATTTACAGAAAAATCCGGTCTTTTAGTTTGTATTGATTGCTCATAATTGTTTTCACCAAGTACAACTTTGTGCCAATATCTTTTTTCATCTGTTAGCGGAGTTTTTTCATAAAACTTAATTGTATCTTCAAAAATTTCCGCAACAGTATAACCGCCAACAGTATTTCCTGCGCGCAGATTTGATCTTCCCATTACTCCGGGTATTCCTTCAAAGTTATAAGTTTTATTTGTATGACCATGACCGAATAAGAAAGCTTGTGTATTGTAATTTTTCATTCTTTCAAGAACTTCATACCAGTTATCAATTTCATCATTAATTGGATAATGAGTTACAAAGAAGATTCTTTTTTGGTTAGAAATATTTTTTAGAGTTGAATCCAGCCAGCGTAAATCTTCAGAAGCCCAATGCCCGTCTCCCATTCTCATTCTTGGTCCTTGATGCAATCCAACGAAAAGATAATCCTCAAACTCAAACCTAAATCTATCGTTTCCCCAAAGTTTAGGAAACATAGTAGCACCTGATTCAGACCATTTACAGTCATGGTTTCCTGGAATTATATAATACGGAGATTTTAAACTATCCAGAATTTGTTTTGCAAGCTCAAGCTCTTCATTTAATCCCATCTCAGTTACATCACCCGAGATAATCGTAAAGTTAATTCCATATAGAGAATTAATATCTTTGACAGAATTCCTGAGATCTTCAGCGGCATTTGGGTTACCAATGTGCGTGTCGCTCATCCAGGCAAACCTTATTGTATCTGTCTGTGGGAGAATTGGGATTTGTAAAATCAGGATTAAAACGAGAAAGAAAATTTTAAAAGGTTTCATTATTCAAATTTTTTTTTGGTCAACGATTTAATTTATAATTTAAAGAAGATTGAAAGAAGTGTTTGGATAATCTTAAATAAAAAAGACGTCCCCTCGAAGCGTCTCTACAAAAAATTCAATTTAAATTTATTTCAGCAGAACCATTTTCCTGCTTGTTATAAAATCTTTTACTGATAAAGTATAAACATAAACTCCGCTTGAAATTTCTTTACCATTGAAATCAATTGAATGATAACCTGAACTCATTTCTTCATCAATCAAAGTTGCTATTTTCTGTCCAAGGAGATTATAAACTTCCAGCTTAACTTGTCCCTCTTCAGGAATACCAAATCTTATTTGCGTAGTTGGGTTAAATGGATTTGGATAGTTTTGTTCAAGTGTATATTCTGAAGGAAAACCGGAAATTATTTCATTATCAACTCCGACGGTAGTTTTATTTACCACTCTAAGGTCATCAAAATAAACTTCTCCAGTGTTATTATTACTAGGTTCAAATGTTAATTGATAACTGTCGATCCTAAGAGGATCTTCAAGAATCCCATTACCTATCCAGGATCCCGTGCCGTCATTTGTCATATCCCAGTTAATTAATTTCCATCCAATCCAATCCATTGTATACCAGGGACTTACTTCCAAATTAGTTGGAGATGTTCCGTTAATTTCACGTACAGCAAATCTAAATTTATTTCCTGTCCCATCTCCAAATAAATATGTTTGTAATATATAGCTGCTTGTGAAAGAAGGAGATGAGATAGTTATAGGATAATGTTCTCTTATTAGCCAACCAGATGTTGCATTTGTATCCCATCCATAAGTAAGCTTCATTGATTTGGAACCACCCGCAATAAAGTTAAATATGTTTGTTGCAGATGATCTTCCTGTCAATTCAGTAATGATACCAATTGTACTTCCGCTTTGCTGAGGTGCCCACCAATTGCTAACTCCGGTTTCAAAGTTATCTATACTGTTTACAACTGTAAACTCCTGATCTCCTGTTGTAAATCCTGAAGTAAACTGATTTGTAATTTCATTACCGAAAATATCCTTTATTCCTGGTTCAAGTTTAATTGTATAATTTTCATTAATAACCAATTGGTTTGTAACAAACATATTCACAACGCTTCTTTCATCAACAACGTAATGTTTAAGGATTCCTGCAGCATTTGATTGATCAGAATCTCTTATCAATTTTACTTTTCCTGATAAAGTTGAAGTATTAATCTTTTCATTAAAACTTAGATTTATTATTGGTTTCAACTCTGCTCCTGTTTCATTTAAGGGAGGATAAACATCAACAATTACCGGAGCGGAAAAATCCTGAACTTTTGTTTTAAAGTTCAACACAAAATCATCTCCTCCAACACCATTTCCATCTCCATCAAAAAGATGATTGTACTTATCCATTGCATTTCCTGAAACGGTAAGCTGATAATTTGTATTGAAATTAAAGCTGGCAGTTGTTATTGCTGCTTTTCTGTCTCCATCAGACCAGATAAAGTTAACAGATTCCGGTGGTGAAATAACCAGAGTTGATTCAACCGATGCCCTGTTCATAGGACGGCTGAAAATAATTCCAATATTTTCAACTCCTGGATACAAACTGTCATTCTGTTCAGGAGAAATTGAAGTAATGTATGGAGGAACATTTGAAATCAATTGGATATCTTTAAAAGTAAAGAAAGTATCTTGTATGGTAACATTACCATTATATGGATCAAACCCATTTGCTGTTATTGAAATTGGTAATATTCCGGCAGGAAGATCTTCAAAGAAATAAAATCCATTTCTTAATTGGTTCGGATCACTTGAGTACAAATTAAATAATGATTCATAAGTATCGGTTGTATCAACCTGCCCGTTTAAAGAAACAATAGTTCCATTTATAGGAAGTGCTGATTCAATGTCTGAAATAATTCCTGTTGTAATTCCAACAAAAGGTCTAACAATCCCATGATACTTTAGTATTGTCCAATAAAAAGTATAAGCTTCAAGTCTTTTCCATTTAGCATTCATATTACGCTGGTTCTGCGTAGGGTTTGTATGGAAACCTGCTTCGCTTAATTCTGAAGGCATATTGCTTTCTCTATTCACATGAAGGTATGGACCTATAAATGAGCTTGAGCAAGTACCATAAAAGGAGCAATCTCCAATTGAACCTCTTGTTGGAATTCTGTATCCTGCTGTAAGGAAAACAACCATTATATCACTCATTGCTTTACCGCCATTTGGTATTTTTTCCTGACCATTATAATATTGCCCCCAAAGTAAAAGTGTACTGTTTGCTGTTGGCCCGCCGGCATCACTATGAATTGAATGATACCAGGCTGCACCAAGAGAATTTGCCAGATCTGTTCTTTGAGTTAAGGAAACCTGCTGCTGATCATTTGTTCTGCTCATATAAACGGTATCAATGTCTGTGGTTTCTAAAAGTATATCACGAAGATTCAATCCAACTCTTAAAACTTTTTGTGCTTCTGAATAATTATAAATCCCCATATTCTCCGTTCCACTATGACCGGGATCTACAAATATATTCCAACCTGATAAACCTGTGACCTGTGCAGTTGAATCAGTGGTTGTAAGAACAAATAGTGATATTATTAATATGTATAAAACTCTCATTGATTACTCCTTATTAGTAATTGGTCAATTATCCTTAGTTATTTATTATTATCATCCCATCTATTGGTTTGCATTATATAAATAGCTCCCTCATCAAGAATATCAAATACAATGCTTCTTCCATCCGGTGACCAATCCGGATTCATTTCCAGTTTATTATCTGTGTTTGTTAGATTTATTTTTTCAGTGCCATCAATTCTTATAGTGTAAATATCTGATGATAAAATCTGATGCCCATCATCTTCCGTAATCATATAAACAATGTACCGGTTGTCAGGTGACCATTTAGGTCTGTAACCCTTTCCAAGATCTGTCAATCCTGTTCCATCAACATTCATTATGTACATATCACCGCCAATAATTTCAAAAGCAACTTTGTTACCATCAGGTGAAACTTGTAAGTTAAGAACACGTTCACCTTTAACAGGTTCAAAAATTTCAAGCTGGCTGGTTGTTATATCTTCAACAGCAATTTTATCATCTCTTAGATAAACAATCTTTTGAGAGGAATTAAGCTTTTTATTTGATTCTGCTTCGATTCCCGAATCAAATATTTCAAGTTTATCTTTTCCATACATTATAACTTTCTCATCTGCTAAGGCAAAATCAGGTAAACCCGGCATCATTGTTCGGTAATCTGTAAGCTGGTTCGTTTCTCCTGTCTCAACATTGAAAATTTTTACTGCATTATAACGGCGAACCCCTTCATATCTTGCGACTCTTGTAAGAATTGATTTAGAATCATCAGACCATTTGAGTGCAAAACCTGCAGCAGTCTCATTAGTAATCTGTTTAACATTTTTATTTTTTAGATTAATTATCCAAATTCCTTTATATCCTGAACTTGTAAAAGCAATCATTGAACCATTAGGTGACCAAACCGGAGACATAAAAATCTGTCCCACTTCACCAAATAATTTCTCTACATTTGGATTTTTTAATGATTGTGCATTCACAGGAATTATAAAAGAAGTACATAACAATAAATAGATGTAGAATATCTTTTTCATTATTTTCCCATCATGTTTAATTTTCTTTTTCTCATCATTATAAAATGATGATTCTTAAATAAATATAATAAAATTTTTAGTTGGATGGCGACAGTTTTTTAAAGAGGAATGAATGAAAAATAAAATTACAGTATTCCTACCTTACAATGGATTGCCTCACACGGAAAAAACATTAAGGGAGTTTGTCAATTCAGAATTAGTTGAAAATTTTTTTCTTCTCACTTCAAATAAAAACTTACGTTCAATCGCTAACTGTGAAAAATTAGAAATTGAAAATTTCCACAGCTCGCAAACTATTAACCTTATTGCCGAAAAATCAAAAACAGATTTTACACTTATTCTTCTCGAAGATGTTTTAATTGATACCGGGCAATTTGCGATTGAAAGATTTTTTAGTGTTGCTGAAAATACAAACTCAGGAATTTGTTATTCAGATTTTTATGAAATGACAAATGGGGTTAGAACAAATCATCCTGTAATTGATTACCAACTTGGAAGCCTTAGAGACGATTTTGATTTTGGACCGATACTTTTTATAAAAACAGAAGCTCTAAAAAAAGCTATTAAGAAAGAAAAATCAGATTATAAATTTGCAGGGTTTTATGATCTTCGATTGAAAATAATTCAATCTTATTCCATCATTCCTATACCAGAATATCTTTATACCACTATTAAATATAATTCCGGTTCTCTCTCCGATGAACATTTTGCTTATGTAGATCCTAAAAACAGGCAGGTACAAATTGAGATGGAGAAAGTCGTTACTCAGCATCTTAAAGAAATAGGAGCTTATCTTAAACCAAAATTTGAGAAAATTAATTTTGATAAGGGAAGTTTTGATGTGGAAGCTTCAGTTATTATTCCAGTAAAAAACAGGGTTAAAACTATAGCAGATGCAATTAAATCTGTAATTAAGCAAAAAACTGATTTTGATTTCAATCTTATTATTGTAGATAATTATTCAAATGACGGTACCTCGGAAATTATAAAATCATTTGCTGAAAAGGATAAAAGAGTAATTCATATAATTCCACAAAGAAAAGATCTTGGTATAGGCGGCTGCTGGAATGAAGCTGTACACAATTCCATATGTGGAAAGTTTTCAATTCAGCTTGACAGCGACGATATATATAAGGATGAACATACATTACAAATGATTATTGACAAATTTAGGGAAGAGAAAGTGCCGATGGTTATTGGCAGTTATCTGATAACAAATTTTAACCTGGAAGAAATACCACCGGGTGTAATTGATCATCGTGAATGGACTCCTGAAAACGGTCGCAATAATGCGCTGAGAATTAATGGGTTTGGTGCTCCCCGGGCTTTTTATACTCCTTTGCTGAGAAAAATTAAAATACCAAATGTTAGTTATGGTGAAGATTATGCTGTTGGATTAGCAATTTCCCGCAATTACAAGATAGGCAGAATTTATGAACCTATTTATTTTTGCAGGAGATGGGAAGATAATACTGATGCGCAAATTGACATTACTAAATTAAATGCAAACAATTTATATAAGGA
>Ga0154732_1066_pt3 | contig 14111 bp, 15 predicted proteins | sample Rifle2008BG16ft_FD_105740 | JGI IMG/M metagenome (GOLD analysis project Ga0154732, IMG submission 105740) | Ignavibacteria bacterium RBG_16_34_14 | reverse complement strand
TCTAAACCGGGGGCAATTAAACCGCCAATCAGTCTCGGCAAGGCCAAGCCTTGACGGATAAATTTTCCGGGATGTTCAATTACATTTATCGTTGTTGCCGTTCCAAAATCAATTGAAAGAATATAGATGCCTGCACTATAGTTTTTATATTTTTCTGAATTCTTATAAAGAAGGAAAGCACCTTCGGCTGAACAAAGCCTGTCCGTTCCTAAAGTATCAGGAGTTTTATAAGAGATTGTTAGATTGGTTTTAATATCTTTTGAAATGATGAAAGGAGACTTGCCGGTTAGCTTTAAAACTTCTTCAGCCCGCCTTAGGCGGGTTGTTTTATCTGGAACTACTGATGAGATGGCAATTTCATTTTTAGATTGAGAATTTAGAAATGTTAAAACATCTGGTATATTATTAAAGGAATGAAATTCAATCAGCTTATTGTTTAAAAACTTACCTGTTTTGATCCTTGAATTTCCTATATCAATTGCGATGAGCATTAAGCTATACTCACATCACCGGAATAAATTTTTTCTGTTTTTTTATTTGTCCTTAAAAGCAGGAAACCATTTTCATCAATATCATCAAAAATTCCATACTTCACTTTGTCATCTTCAGTAACAGAAATCTTTTCACCAATCATTCTGCACCGCTGTTTCCATTCTTTTAAAATCCATTTCGGGTTGGTAACAACATTTTCTAAAGTTTCTTCAAACACATTCAGCAGTTCTGCCAAAAGCTTTTCCCGTTCAATGGTTTGTTCCGTTTCATTTTTTAATGAGGTAGGCGGGATATTAAAACTTCCCTGGAAAATAGTTTGGTTTATATTTAACCCAATTCCTACAACAACTCTTTCAAGCTTTTCACCTTTTGAGGATGATTCAATTAAAATACCCGAAACTTTTTTACCGTTGATCAAAACATCATTAGGCCATTTAAGTTCAGTTTTAAGTTGAAATAAATTTTCTATTGATAAAGCAATTGCTAAACCTGCAGCAAAGTTTATAAAGTTAAATTGCCTGGTAAAATATTTTTTGTTTGTTAAAAGAACAGAGAAGGTAAGATTCATTCCTTTCATACTATACCATACTCTATCTTTTCTTCCATGTCCTTTGATTTGTTTTTCAGCCAGCAGAGTTGTACCGTGAACATTCCCGATGGCTTTATCAAGAAGTATAGAATTTGTTGAGCTAACTTCTTCGGAATAAATAAAATTCCTGCCAATTACATCAGTATCCAGCTTTATATCAAAACTTTCTAAGTTAAATTCTGATTCCATAATTCCTAATATTTAAGTATGCCAATATTGTCAATAAATAATCAAAATATGTAGTCAAGTTGCCATTAAGTCAGATATTCAGACAAATATCCAAAATTCTTGATAAAACTATTTATCTTTATAAGCTATTAAAGAATAATAACTTATCGGAAAACTTGCATAATGGCACAATCATTGGAAAACTAATAAAAATCAAATTTCAAAAAACTATTTCAAATATAAACAAAATAAATTAAGGAGAGGTTAAAATGACACTAATAAAATTTGAGCCGTTAAGGGAATTAGAAAACTGGAATGAAAGGATCCACAGATTCTTCAATGATTTTCCATCAGCAGATTTTAATTATTTTCCTCACATAGATATTTCTGACGATGAAAAAAATATTTATGTGGAAGCTGAGATTCCAGGCGTTAAGAAGGAGGATATGAAAATAACTCTTCAGGATAATATTTTAACAATTACGGGGGAAAAGAAGAAAGAGAAAGAAGAAGAGGATAAAAAGAATTTCTTCAGAAGTGAAAGAGTTTATGGCTCATTCACAAGAAGTTTTACTTTGCCTGAAGATATTGATCCTGATAGTGTTGATGCAAAATTTGATAATGGAATTCTTAACATAACAATCGCTAAATCTCATCCTAAAAAAGTTGCTGAAAAGCTGATCGAAATCAAATAAATAAAAATTGTTATAACAGCGTCAATTAATTTTGACGCTGATTTTTTATTAATTAAGAAAGGAAATTGATAATGGGAAAAATAATTGGAATAGACTTAGGAACTACAAACTCTTGCGTTGCTGTTATGGAAGGTAATGACCCGGTAGTTATTCCAAACTCAGAAGGCGGAAGAACAACGCCTTCTGTTGTTGCATTTACAAAATCAGGTGAAAGATTAGTCGGACAACCTGCTAAAAGGCAAGCAATCACTAATCCGAAAAATACTGTCTTTTCCATAAAAAGATTTATGGGAAGAAAAATGAATGAAGTTACTGAGGAGATGAAGAAAATTCCTTATGAAGTTATTGCAGGCGACAATAATACGGCACGTGTCAAGGTTAGTGACAGAGTTTATTCACCGCCTGAAATAAGTGCAATGATTCTTCAGAAGATGAAAAAAACTGCAGAAGAATATCTTGGTCAGGAAGTAACTGAAGCTGTTATTACAGTTCCGGCTTATTTTAATGATTCACAAAGACAGGCAACAAAGGATGCGGGTGAAATTGCAGGATTAAAAGTAAAAAGAATTATCAACGAACCAACTGCTGCAGCTCTTGCTTATGGTCTCGATAAAAAGCAGAGGGACCACCTTGTAGCTGTTTATGATCTTGGCGGTGGTACATTCGATATTTCCATTCTTCAGTTAGGTGAAGGTGTATTTGAGGTTAAATCATCCAACGGAGATGGACACCTTGGTGGTGATGATTTTGACCAGAGACTGATTGATTACCTTGCAGATGAATTTAAAAGACAGGAAGGAATTGATTTAAGAAAAGATCCAATGGCTTTGCAGAGATTGAAAGAAGCTGCTGAAAAAGCTAAGATCGAATTATCATCTTCTTCTACAACAGATGTTAATCTTCCGTTCATTACTGCTACACAGGAAGGACCTAAACATCTTAATATTAATATCTCCAGGTCTAAATTTGAACAATTGACTGATGATCTTATGAGAAGAACAATTGAACCTTGTGAGCAGGCACTTAAAGCAGCCGGTCTCAGTTCTTCCCAGATTGATGAAGTAATACTAGTTGGTGGTTCTACAAGAATTCCTGCGGTTCAGGAACTTGTAAAAAAACTTTTTAACAAAGAACCTCACAAAGGTGTAAATCCTGATGAAGTTGTTGCCATCGGTGCCGCAATCCAGGGTGGTGTTCTTACCGGAGATATAAAAGATGTATTGCTTCTTGATGTTACACCCCTTTCGCTTGGAATAGAAACCCTCGGTGGTGTGTTTACAAAACTTATTGAAGCAAATACAACAATACCAACTAAAAAGAGTGAGATATTCTCAACAGCTTCCGATAATCAGCCATCTGTAGAGATACATGTTCTGCAGGGTGAAAGACCTATGGCTTCTGATAACAGAACACTCGGAAGATTTCATCTTGATGGCATTCCGCCTGCACCAAGAGGAATTCCGCAGATTGAAGTTACTTTTGATATTGATGCAAATGGTATTATGCATGTTCATGCTAAGGATAAAGCTACAAACAAAGAACAGAGTATCAACATAACTTCTTCAAGTGGTTTATCTAAGGAAGAAGTAGAAAAGATGAAGAGAGATGCTACAGAGCATGCTGCTGAAGATAAGAAGAAAAAAGAATCGGTTGATGTTAGAAACCAAGCTGACAGTATGATCTTCCAGACAAGGAAACAGATAAATGAAATGGGTGATAAGATTACCCAGGATCAGAAGTCAAGACTTGAATCTGAGATCAAAAAAGTTGAAGAAGCTATTTCTTCAAATGATACTAACAGAATAAAATCAGCTACCGATGATTTGACTAAAGTATGGAATGATATTGCCTCACAACTTTACCAGCAAACTGGTTCGCAGCAGCAACCCGCAGGAGGTGCTCAGGGTGAAGCTGGTGAGCAAAGTAAAACCGTTAAGGAAGAAGCTCAGGATGCATCCTATGAAGTAGTTGATGAAGAAAAAGAAAAAGATAAAAATAAAAAGTAAACAAAATCGCAGCATAGAATATTTTTCTGTGCTATGTGATTAATGATTTTCATAAAATAAATAACAGGAGATAAAAATGACTGATAATAGAGAAATGATAAAAGTAAAAGAGAAAGAACAGCAATGGGAAGAGGTTCTCGAAACAGAAGCTGTTGTTGCTCCGTTTGTTGATATATATGAAACAGAGGATAACTTTGTTTTAACAGCAAATATGTCCGGAGTAGCAAGGGATAATGTAAAGCTTAAACTTGAGGAAGGTTCACTCTCGATCTTTGGAAAAGTAAATTATGATGAATTAAAAAATAGAAAATATATTCTTAATGAAAATGAAGTTGGAAACTATTACAGGAAATTCAGGATCAGCAAGAGTATAGATGAATCAAAGATCGAAGCTCATTTTGAAAATGGGCAGTTAACTGTAAAGCTTCCAAAGCATGATCGAATAAAACCGAGAACGATTACAATTAAGTAAACATCTTTCTATTTAAAAAATAAAAACCCGTCTTACGACGGGTTTTTTATTTTGGTTTAAAAGATTTGCTCATTTTAGTCGCAACCTTCAGGTTGCGGATATTATTCCGCAGGCTGAAGCCTGCGGCTACCATTAATTAACTTTTAATAGATGAGGTTACTTGGTTGCGAGCACTACTTCTGCTTTATTCTTTACAAAAGCCTGGTTTAAATTTGTTAAAGCATTAAAATTCTTACTCGTTTCAAAGTGTTTTTTTGCTTCTTCTTTATTACCTTCACCGGAATATGTTAGAGCAATTCTATAGTGTGTATAAGGATTCTGCTGGTTTGCCTGCATAAATTCTTCACGCGCTTTATTATAATCTTTTTCCTCCATAGCGATCATTCCATTAAGCTCATGAGATGACCAAATCTGGAATGTATTGTTTGCGAGTGCAGCTTTCTCACTGAATTCCTTTGCTTTGGTTTTTGCTTCAGCAAGTTTCCCATTCATCAATAGAATTTTCACTTGGTTATAAATGTCAAGCCTTTTTGTAGTTTCCTTTACTTCTTCCGGAAGATTGGAATTCAAAGTTGTTGAAAGAGCCTGATCGTATTTTTGTTTAGCTTCATCATATTGACCGGCATCAAATAAAATGTTACCCATAGTATTAAGATCACCAGCCATAGCACCGGCATCATTTATCTTTTCAGCTATTTCATATTGTTTCTGCATTTCCTGCAAAGCCATTTCAGTATTGCCCTCATCTACATAAGCCACTGTTTTTGTAAATAATGCTGTACGTTTTTCACCATCATCTCTTGCCATTCCAAATAAAACATCGCATTGTTTCCTTGCTTCATCATGTTTTTTCAGGAATGTATAATTAGTTGCAATACCAATATGAGAGCCAATAAAATTCGGATTTTGATTTAGTGCTTTATTGTATTGCTCAATTGAAGCTTCATATTTTCCCTCTTTCATAAGCAGTTCAGCATAAGAATCATAAGGATTGGGATCATCAGGAATTAGTTCAATATATTTAAGGAAAGATTTTTCGGCATCACCATAATTGTCAAGATTTCTGTAAGAATATCCCATCATATTATATGATGAGGAATAATCAGGAGCTATTTCGGAAGCTTTCTTCAAATGATCAACTGCAAGCTGGTATTTTTGCTGACCAAAATAAAATTGTCCCATTAGTTCGTGTGCTCTTTCATCATTAGGAAAAAGCTCCACTAACTTTTTCAAATGTTCTTCTTGTTTTGCCTGGTTGCCGTCTGATCCGGCTTTTAATGAAAGAATTATTAATCTTTCACCCTCTGAAACTTTATCAGTTAAAGCGGTCATCTTTTCAAGGTCTTCAAAAAATCCTTTTGTAGTTGGATTAGCAATTGCGTGATAGTAATAAGCCATTGCAAAATCTTTATCTTTTGCAATTGCATTCTCAAAATGCTGGAGTGACTCCTGTTGTCTTAGCTTATCAAAAAGATCGCGCCCCTTTATAAAATCTGCTCTTGCATCTTCAGAAGATGTCGTAACAGGAATTTTGGATTCATCTGTATTCTTACCACAGCCTGAAATAAAAACAAAACTGAGAAGTAAGAAAGAAGCGAAAAGAGATTTCTGGAAAAAAACGTTTTTCATTTTTTCCTCCTTTTATTATTAGTGATTTAAAAATAAAACTGCCTGGTGCCCGGAATTGCCTGCAGAATTGAATTAGGGTATTGGAACTGACCGTAATTTAGTAATCAATTTATGTAAATACAATTGTTGGTTGATTTTTGGCTAAATAATTATTTGAATGGTAAAGCGTGAAAATAATATCGGAATATTTTTTTCCCACCCTGAACTTGAACTTATCCCAAACATATTATTTATGGCAGAATCTGTTATAATTCTCTTGAATCAGCAGCTTTTCTGTTTTTGTCTATCCAGTAACCCCAGGCAATTAAGAGCCACTGGAGTAATCCAACGTAACCAATTGCTTCCGCAGATTCCGGAGGAGGACCAATGATATTCATCACATAAATAACAACTAAGAAGATTAATAAACTCCAAAGTGCAAATTTGTCTTTTTTATTTTTTGCTTTTGTTGCTTTGATGTAAAGATAAGAACCAAGAATAAAAATCATTCCTTCAACAATAATTGTAAGGAGAACTGAGTTCCATAATCCAAACCCGACTTTAATATCGGTGCCGGGAAAAAGTGGAAGATCAGGAATATGAGTAATTAAATCTAAAATCCAATGGCTGATAACAAGCAAACCCAGAAGTAAAGCACTTATTAAATTCTTTTTTATAAGAAAATAAATTGTACCAAAGAGTAATGCCCAAAAAAGAACTCCAAATAAACTATGCGAGAAAGGATAATAAACAAAATCTAATGGAGTGAACGCTGAAACACCAGGCGAGACTTTAACTTTTTCTATCCCAAACAGAAGAAAAAATGGCCAGAGAAGATCTATAAATTGTGAAGCAAAAAATAATGTACCGAGTGATGGTTTGTTATCAATCTTTTTTGCTGCTAAACCAACACCAAAATGACCGATGAACATATTTAACTTTTCATTCTCCCGGATAAAAATTTCTTTTTAAATCTTTCCTCAAAATAAGAATTATTTTTTTCTTCTTCTTTCCTCTTTTTTTTATAGGCTTTTTCAGTAACTGTTAATATCAACTTGTCCTCCTATGGCGGAGATTAATTCTTTTAGGAAAAAATATTTTTAAGAACTACTATTTAACACTTGACTTTTAACATAACAGTTGCGGGTTATATTGATATTTAACTCTAATTAACTTTTTCAATATACCTGATAGGTGCTATGATATTGAAGCTTTTATTGTAAGGATCTGTTAAAAAGAAATTGAATAAAAGATATATTGTGTCTTCTACATGTTTATTGTCCCTAATTCCAGGAACCCACTCAACTGATTTTAAGATGGTTTCAATTGGTGGAATAAACAGTTTGTTATTTAAACTGTCAGACAGATTAGATGGTTTATGAACCAGTTCGACTTTAATAAATTTTCCAGTTGAGTCAATTGTTAAATAAATTGACAAACTGATTGTTGCTCCGGCTAATCTCCCGATTTCAGGATAAGTTTCTGGTCTCTGAATAATGCTACTTAAGGAATCCCAACCTATAATTGGATATGTATGAGTAAATAATATAGTATCTGCTTGAGGGAAAATATTTATTGTAACTAAAAAAACTATTGCGGAAATAAAATTTTTCATATCAATATAACGGCGTGTTATGTTAAAACACAACGCCGTAATTGAGTTCTCTGTTTATTTACTTGTCCGCCTGTAGCGGAATTATTTAATAGATATAAATATTTTTTCTATATCTGATACCCCGTTCAATAGTTTATTACTAACATAAATACCACCGGGACTTGTTACACTTTTTTAAAGAACTCTTTTTGAGGTAGGGATTTTTATGACCCTTCATAGATGCCTTCTCCGCTATTACTTCTTTTCTGCTGGAATACTGCATTCATAGGTCATCAATAGCCGCTTGTTATACCGTTTTAGAAAAATGAAATAATTTAATAAGCGTCTTTCCTCAAGTCTATTGATAAAACATAAATTGTCTTTTCAATCTCATCGATTACATAAAATAATCAAAATTTACCAATTCTATATCGCCAGATCTCTGGTTTGTAACCCACTAGTTTTTTAATATTATTTCCGTAATGTGGCTCTTCTTTTAATTGAGGATAAATGTATTGGAGAAGCTTTTTCTCAATGAATGGTTTTTCTTGGTTAGATAATTTATTAATCTTTTTTAGAAACTCATTAGTTTTCAAAGATTTTGTAATTAGGCAACTAACCGTCCCTTTTTTAACTTCATATCTGAAAGGCCACGTTTTAAACTTTTATTGAGTTCCTTATTATTTCGTATTTCTTCCATTTCGAACTCATCAACATAAACATTATGCTCAATGAATCTTTTAACAGCAGTCTCAATAAAATTTGAGATTGGTCTATTATCCCTATCAGCCAATTTTCTGTATACTTTATAGCTTTCTTCACTTAAACGAAGAGTTATGGTTTTAGACATATGATTACCTCTGAATTTTTATAGTTTCTTTGCATTCAAATGTATTCATATCAAAAGTAAATTTCAATACACAACTATTTCAAACGGTATAACGGCGTGTTATGTTAAAACACAACAGCCATCACGATAAATTCTGTTGGTGGGTGTTACTATTATATTATAGCCTTTTTGATGAAAGTAATCGTAAATCCAGAACCCTGAAAAGCAGCATTCATACACAATATGTAAAAGAGCATCTTTATAATTATCAGTTAAAAACTTTTCAAGCTCTTCTGCTTTGGGGTGCATACTGAAAGTTTTTAGTTCGAGATCATAAGTCCTGACTGTAACTACCCATCTTTTTTTGTGAACGCCAATACCAATGAACAAATTTTTATTACTAAAACAGCTATCGGATTTTTCTTCCATATTGAGTCTTCCTATGTTTAAAGAACTCAATTTACAATTCTATTTAAACATACGTTCTTGTTGCTAACCGGCAGCCCAGAACAACAACTTATTATTTATAAAAATATTTCTTAGAAAAACCTACCTTAAAGAACAACTTGGTTTTGCAAACTAAATTTTATAATTACACAAACTTGTCCGGCGAAGTCCAAAGGACGCAGACTGATGCCGCACTGAAATGAGTTTATCCCGAACTTGATTCGGGGTTATCCGTGTTGAGCGGCTGGATAGCAACATTTTTATTAAATATTATCAAAATACGTATTAAAAGAACCGATTTTATATTTCCTTAATTTTCTTTATACCTAATCTTTTTATTTCTCACGTCAACTAACCATCCCTTCGTATAATCTATGTTGTCAAAACATTTTGGACAGAAATAATCTATTGTATATATATGTTCATTAAAATACTGATAGTAATCAGTACGTGTTTTTGCGTTTTTTAATTCTATCCACATTCCACAAACCGGGCATTTTCCTTCACTATATTCTCTATCAAAATCATTTTTTGTCAAGTAACTTAATTTTGCATCAGGTTTCCTAACGGTAATTGATTTCGATTCAATAAATTTTATGGCTTCATCTATTGTCGATTCGGGTATGTTTGGATCCTTTAATTCTTTCAATAAAGTTATAGCTCTTTTATTTCCCAATTGTATCAGTCCCCGAATAGCTCCAATCCTAATGTACTTATATTCTTGAATATCCGTTTCCGAGGTAAGAAGATTTGATAGAATAGTGAATGCATTAGCCCCTTTCATTTTTCCAATTGCCTCGCATAATTGACCAGCATTTACATAAATATATTCCGGATTACCAATCTGTATAGAAGAACGCATAGCAGATTCAATATCAGAAATAAAGTCGTGCCCATATTTTGTTAACTTTGCGAGTCGTACTTCCTGTTCACCAGTTTTTGAAGGAGTCAGATCTGCGTAGTTTATTATTTCATTAATCAACTGGATAATTTCTTCTCGTGAATATGTTTTAACGTTTCTCCGTTTCTGAATGATAGGATATCCAATCTGGCTACTTTTTTGATCAACCTTATTTTTAGTGCTTTCTCCAGTTATACCGTTTTGAACATACTTATTATCATTTTGATTTTTCTTAATCTTTCGTGCTTTACGGCCAAAGTAAATCAAAGAAATTCCGGGTATAATAAATACAAATGGTACTACAAATTGAGCAACCCGTGGAATTTCAAGTTCTGTAGGAGATAAAATTGCTGCTAGCATCATAAGTAATCCCCAAATACAAAGTAAAGTTCCTATAATTATCTTCATCATTTTAAAACAATATTTTTTTAATAGTTACCCCTAAGATAAACTCTGTTTTTAATTGACTACTTTTATTTTCATAACTATAGACCATTTGTTTGGTCCAACCAATTCTACTACAAACCAGGTATTATTATCGCCGGCAATAACTTTTCCCCCACGATGTAATAAATTTAATATATCTGGAATTTGCGTTTCAAAATCACCAACAAAAAACCCATAATCCATTAAATTATTTTTTAGTTTAGCATCATCAAATGAATAATTATTCCCGTTTGGATATAATGCAGTTGTTTTAACATCAGTAATTGTGCTGTCGGTCGAAGTTAAAATAATAACACTTGAACCAGCTGAATCACTTTTAGGAAAACTATATACAATTGCTCCGCCTTTAAATTTTCCTTTCTGATACGATTCTACAAGACTTGGTGGTTCTTGTAGTGGAATAGGCGTAACTAAGGCAACTGGGGTGAGTGTTGGATCAAAGTTATGCCACGATATATCACTGCCGAATGCATATGGGTCATTACTTTTTTTAATTATTATGAAATCAATCGGCTCTATGCCAATTAAATAATTGCCTTCTGAAATGTTATTTATAAGAACAGGTGTTTTGCCTTTTAAATATTTCTTTTCCATTAAATAATATTTATTGCTTTTTATATCATATAATTTTGCCCAACCTTCTTCCTCTTTTTTGTACGTAGTTGTATCTTCAGCAAAATAAACATTAAGACCGGTTGGTATAGATGATATCCATACTTGATCAGCACGAAGCTGTGGCATCTTTTTAAGCTTTTGTGCAAAGCAAAAATTATTCTGGAGAACGAATAAGATAATCAGTATTAAACAATTACTGAGACAAATTTTTATTTTAACCTCCGTTAACAAATGCTGTTGCCTGACACTTTGCGACTAAGTTGCTATCCGGAACAAGGATGCAGAATAACTGCAACTGCTTTTATTTATAAAAATGTTTCTTAGCCCTAACTAATTTAAACAGCAATTAAATTTCGCATACTGAACACAATCTATAGTTTTTCTGCAATCAACCTTGAAGAAATAGATTATTTCAATTCACAAATTCTTTTTCGAAATCAAAAGTATTGATAATGCAACTGCTAATATGCTTGTGATTGCAAAAATCCAAAGACCCACACCTGGGGTCCAATATTCAATAAAAGTATAAGATGCGATAACAAAAACGATTGATGATGTACAAAGCGCGCATATTCTCCATGCAATATGTTTTCTTGAAAGTACGATTGCCAGTATAAAAAAGATTGTTCCAAGGATCGGTAAAAAATCAACTCCGAATAAACGGTCAAAAGAATAATTCTGAATTCCTAGAAAAAAACTAATCCTGATTAATACCGTATTAGGATCCCAGGGGACAAAAACAGATGCTAGCATTACAATCCCAAATAATACTCCTAACACTAGTACAGATACATCAAACTTGGTATTACCTGATGTATCCTGCATAGATACTTCCAATTTGTTATTGTCCAATGTATCTGCAAACGAATTAATTTTTGCCTGAATTGTTAAAAGTATTATCCATATAGAAAAAGTAGGGAACAATGTAGCAGCAAGTAACAATTCAAATGAAAAATCACCCAATTTAGTTGACGCTTCTATTCCTATAATATAGGTATAAATAATAAAGATAATCCAAAGCAAAGAGATTAAAACCGGGTGAAATTGGAACCTATATGCAGGTGTAAAATACTTCCTTTCTATTCTCGCGACATATAAAGGCAATGAGAAAATTATTCTGAACATCCAGTAAAGATTAAACAATGGGATAAATAAAAAACCAACTGCTTGTCCGGGTGTATATGGAATCTCCTGAAAATTGGATTTCAAATCCTTAACGGTCCGGTAAAGCCAAAATAGACCATATAAACCTACGGTAACAAAAAACAATAAAAGCGAGAGCCAGATTTTTCGTCTTTTTAAATCCACCAGTATATTTTCATTTATTTGTAATTGGTTCGCTCTGCTTTCCCCTATGAGGAATAAAAGGCAATACAATAAAATAAAGTAGCTAAAATACCAGCCGGAGTTAATCAATTCTCTGAGAACATCTGATTCCCAATATTCCCATACCCTGAGCGTATTACTTAAAATATCAAAGGCAATTCCGAATAATATCCTCATTGAAAAACATATAATAATCATCCCCTTCACAAATCCATTCAATTTTTTATCTTTAGCTGAAAATATTATTACGAAAAGATAAATCATTATAAAGAGTAAACTAATTGTAAGATTAGAAGCAATGTCCATCTTTTATCTCCTTATGTTTTTTATGAATGTTTAATTTGAACTTTTATTATTTGCCTAACGATGTTGCTGTTAACTGGTAGCCCAGAATAACAATACCGATAAACCGCAACTACTTTTTATTTACTTGTCCGCCGTCTTTTGGCGGATAAAAACATTTCTACTTCAAAGAGCAACTAAGTTTTGTAACCTAACTTTATATTACTTCAAACGACCGTATCGAAGATGCGGTCGGCTTGAAGAACTTGTTAAGCTGTATTTTACCAAACTTACTATTAATAACTAATTTCACAGGCAACTTATTCAATTGGATATCGTTGATTACCATCTTTCAAAGTTAATCCGGTAGCTTTTTTTGAAACAATATATATGAGCGTTAATCTCTGTTCTGGAACTGTTGCCTTTCCCTTGAAAACGAATTTCCCGTCTATAGTTTCCACCCTACCACTTATTAACCATTCCTTGTTCGATACAACACCATCTTTATTTAATGTTCCTGCAAATTTTGGATTGAATTGTTCTCCTTGGGTGTCAATAACAGTCAATTTATAGGGACCATCGTTTGATAGTCCTCCTTCATATATAATCTCATTTTTCCCTTCGAATGTAAGTAGGTATAGTACTTCTTCCGGATTGGGTGTTATTTTCTTGTTGCTATAGTATGGTAGGCCCGGTTCTTTCTGTGTTGTTTCGACCATATCCTTTTGCTCAATTTCAACAAGGTTACCAAGCGATGTTGCAATTGGTAATTTCACTTTATTTTCACTACACGTAATAAAGAGTAATGAAGTAAGTATTACCACGAAAACTATTCTGATTTTCATAATTTTCTCCTTAATTGATTGGTTTAAAAAATGATATTTTTATCTATTAAAGAAATCATTCCAATTTTCCTCTTATTTAAGCTGATACTCTTGTTCTCCGTCTTTCAGGTTTAGCTTCAAAGCAGTTTTTGGAATAAGATAGACAAGCAAAATCTTTGGTTTATGAAGCGTTAATGTTCCTTTCCAAATATAATTTTTCACATCACCATTTATTCCCCAACCATTTTGTGAAATAATTCCGACGCTATCTGGTGAACCAACGAAAACAGGAGAATATTGCGTTCGTGTTTCTCTATTTATAATTAATGGTGTAAGATCATTTACGCTTTTTAGTATATATGGAATGGCTTTTTGGATATCCATTGTCTGGACTATAACATTAAAAGGTATTTCATTTTTACCTTCAAAAATAAGTAAGTACAAATTATCTTCGGGCTTAGGGATGATTTTTTTCTCGCTTGTTTCGACCATATCCTTTTGTTCAATTTTAACAAGATTACCAAGTGAGGTCTTAACAGGCAATTTCACTTTATTTTCATTGCATGAAATAAATAATAAAATGAACAAGACAAGAAATAAATTGTTTACATCATTCATCTACAATTCCTTTCTTGACAGTTTAGGAAGCCTAACGGCTGTTATGTTAAAACACAACAGCCAATTGAGTTCTCTGTTTATTTACTTGTCCGCCTCTGGCGGAAACAATTGCCAATAATTTATTAACTACTTCGTTTAGTTAACTACATTTAAATAGTAAATTTGCTTTTACAACCTTTTGAGCAAATAATCAATTAC
>Ga0154732_1117_pt1 | contig 14473 bp, 11 predicted proteins | sample Rifle2008BG16ft_FD_105740 | JGI IMG/M metagenome (GOLD analysis project Ga0154732, IMG submission 105740) | Ignavibacteria bacterium RBG_16_34_14 | reverse complement strand
TGCGCCATTTTTCTTAGCAAGTCCTCGCAGGAAGCTTCAAAAGCTTTATAAGAAGATTCCATTCTTTTAAGAAAAGTAGCTCTAATAAGTGATATTACCTGAACTTCACGTCCGCTTATCCAAAGATCTTTTTTCTCATCTCTCTTCTTATAATTCTCAGGATTATATAACTTTAATTCAAGAAATGGGTCCTTCTTATTAAACGAATTCTTTATCTTGTTGAATAAATCCCCATAAATTTTCGCCAGCTTATATTCGGCAACCTTTGGATCATCTCTTTCAGGAAAATAAAATCCATTCTTTTCTTTTTGCTCGAAATAACTTTTCGCATAATTTCTGCTTCTCTGTATAACAAGTTCTTTAAATAATATATCTTGCCTTAAAATCTTTTCAGCTTCCGTAGCATCAAAATCTGGGAATAAAGTTTCTTCAGCATTTTGTAAAGTTTTTAATCCCATCTTCTCTTCAACTATTTTTTCCATTTTTACAAAGTAAGAACGTGTATCATTTATCCCTATCTTCTGAAAATATTTTCTATCCTTCCTTGAGAAATATTCTATCAGGTGAAGAATATCGAATAGTGAATTATTAATTGGAGTTGCAGTGAGAAAAAATATTTTTTTCTTATTTCCCTTATGGTCAATAAGATTAAATAACTCTTCCCCCCTTTGAGAAGCAGGATTTCTGAAATGATGCCCTTCATCAACAATAATCACATCGGCTAATTCTTTTATCCTGTTTAGCTTTGACTTAAAATTTTCTCTATGCAAATCAGTATGCTGCACTATTTCTATTTGATATCCGAAAGCTTCATCTCTATTGTAACCTAAATACTGTTCCAATCTTCTTTCCCATACACTTTCCCTTGCAGATTTAGGAACTATTAACACAACTCTTTTTCTTTCGTGAAGGAACTTTTCAATTAACATTAAACCTATATATGTCTTTCCAAATCCGACACCGTCGCATATTAAAGCTCCACCCCAGTTTTCAGCAATCCATAAAGCCTGATGATAACCATCTTTTTGAAGATCGTCTAAAATTTGATACAATTTTGATTCTCGTTCCTCCCAGGTTGACTCAGGTATTTCTTTCCCGAGAAAATATTCATACAACGCTTTAACATAAATTTCAAAAGGTGTGTAATGTTTTATGTGAGGTTGAATTACTTGTATTAAATCATCTTTTACATCTTCAGCTTCTTTCCAGTTTTCTTCAAACCATTTTTGCAAAGCTTCAAGATGATATTGCTCCCCCGTTAAGAGATTTAACTCTACATTTCTGCAAAGTCCCGGTTCAGTAAAATTACTTGATCCAACAATTCCATAATTAGAAAGATGTGGCTGCTTTAACTGCATTAAAAAAGCTTTTGAGTGAAATTTAGCTTTAGAGTAAACTTTTGCTTCAATTATTCTATTATCCAATGCATCTCTAATCGCACATAAACCACTTAGTTCATCGTTCTTCTCTTTCTCCTTTTCAATACTCTCATCACTTAGTCTTTTTAAGGCATTTACAAGTTCAGATTTTGTTCTCTTTGTAGCTTCGTCTCCCATTACTATTCGGATTTTTTTTAAATTATTCCAGAAAGAATCCAAAGCTAGCAATGAACCAATCTCAAATGTTCCTGTAGCAACATCTAAAGTTTCAGATTCAGGTAATAGTTTTTTTAGAGAATTTAAAAGAGTGTTATCCGGGTTATTATCAATAATAGTAGGTAATTTCAAAAAATTACTCCCCGCAAATTTTTATTATGACAAAACTTTTTATCAAAGATAATTCAATAGAAATTGAAATGATACTAATTTTAATATAAAATTTAGTTTTACTTCAACACTTATTCAATAAAAATTAAAATAATTATTCCTTAACACTAATTGTACATTTTGCAGCTACGGCAAATTGTTTCTCGTTGCCTTGCTTTATATGTTTGACCAATGAAATTAAAACCTCTTAAAAGATTCGGACAGAATTACCTTACTGATCCAAATATACTTAATAAAATAATTACAGAAATCTCTCCCAAAAACGAGGAAAATATAATAGAGGTAGGACCCGGTAAAGGCAGTTTAACCGGAAAACTTTTGGAAAAGGTAAATTCTGTCATAGCCATTGAAATTGATAAAAGAGTTCGTGAAGAGTTATCTGAAAAATTCCCCCGATTAAAATTAATCACCGGTGATTTTCTGGAAACGGATTTAAATGATTTATTTTCAATAAACAATAAGAAACTCAGAGTTGTTGGAAATATTCCTTATAATATCACATCTCCAATTCTCTTCAAGCTGATAGAAAATAATAATCTTGTGAATGATTCCGTGCTTATGGTTCAATATGAAGTTGCAAAAAGGATTAAAGGAAAAAAAGGGACTAAGGATTATGGAATACTCTCAGTCCTGTTAAATTTTTTCGCTGATGTAAAATTCTGTTTTAAGGTTTCACCTTCCTCATTTTATCCAAAGCCAAATGTTGATTCTGCAGTTGTTCACCTTTTCTTTTCGGAACGACCCCGACTTAAGTCGGGGAAAGAAATTAATATTACTGGTGAGATGAAATCTAACTTTATCAAAGTTGTTAAAGCATCCTTTGGTAATAGAAGAAAAACGTTAAAAAATTCCCTGAGTAATAGTATATTTATGAATATTGATTTTGAGAATTCAGGAATTGATTTAACCAAAAGAGCCGAACAGCTTGATATTGAAGATTTCCTGAAGCTAACTGAATTTGTTCAAAAACGAGAAATGAAAGACAAATAATAATATTAGAAAAATGAAAACTACAGGATGAAACTGATAAAATCATTCCTAAAAAATTTAAAAGCTTTTGATCTGGTAGTGGTTGTATTCTTCATCCTTCTTATCATAATAAATATTATTTATAGAGACAAAGTAGATCAGTGGCTGATTTTTGTTTTTATGAATGTTGGAATAATTCTTTTTGCTTTTCTAATCGCATTTCTTGAAAACAAATCTGATGCAAGAATCTGGAGAGTAATGCATTATTGGTATATCGCTCCTCTTATCATGATTACATTTAAAGAGCTTTACTTCATGATAAAACCATTAAGACCTGTTGATTATGATGCATTGTTCATACAGATTGACAGATGGATGTTTGGAACCGATCCGACACATTTTTTTTACCAGTATTCTCATCCTTTAATTACAGAAATACTGCAAATTGTTTATGGAAGTTTTTATCTGCTTCCAATCCTTCTTGGTTTATTTTTATTAAGAAAAAAAAGATACCTTGCAACTGATTATGCTGTCTTTTCCGTTGTTTATGGATTTTACCTCTCTTATATCGGTTATTTTGCTTTGCCGGGAGTAGGACCGCGTTTTACATTACACAATTTCGAAACAATAAATGAAGAATTGCCTGGATTGTTTTTAACCAATCCACTTAGGGAATTTGTTAATATAGGAGAATCAATTCCTGAAGGAACACAGAATCCTGCCGAAGTAGTTCAGAGAGATGTCTTTCCAAGCGGGCATACAATGTTAACTCTGATAGTTATGTACCTTTCCGTAAGATTAAGAAGCAGGTCAAAATATTTTTTTGTACTGGTGGGTTCTTTACTGATTATTGCAACCGTTTATTTGCGATACCACTATGTTATTGATCTTATAGGTGGATTAGTATTAATGATTTTTTCAGTCTGGTCAGGAAAATATTTATTTAACTGGTGGAGAAGGAAAACAGGTTTAGAAGAATTTGAGTATAAAAAAGCATGATAGAAATAATCATTGATTGCCATTCGATGGTCATTCAATTGTCATTATTTGTCATTCACCTAATTATAAGTTTTAAACCATGAATGACTATAAATGACTGCAAAGCAAATGACAACTGAATGACTTTAGTTGTTATGGAAGAAAAAAAAACTAAAGTAAAACGGATATTTGATTCTATTGCCGGAAGGTATGATTTTCTCAATCATCTTTTAAGTTTTGGCTTTGATTTTTACTGGAGAAAAAAAGCTCTCAAATTAACTGGATTAAATTCAGAATCTATTCTTCTTGATGTTGCCTGCGGAACAGGTGATGTTGCAATACAAGCAGAGAAAATGGGAGTTGAGAAAATCTTTGGCGCTGATTTTTCTCACAATATGCTTAAGCTTTTTAATGCAAAGAGTGAGTGGATAAAAGGTAAGAATATACAGATGGTAGCAGAATTTATTCCTTTAAAAGATGAATCTGTTACCAACATTACTGTAGCTTTTGGTGTGAGAAACTTTTACAATATTCAACAGGCTTTTAACTCTTTTTACAGAGTGCTTAAGCCAAACGGCAGAGCAACTATTTTAGAATTCAGAATGCCATCAAATAAAATCTTTAAAACCTTATATAAATTTTATTTTAAAAAAATTCTACCTGTAATTGGAAGTTTTATATCAGGTGATAAAGAAGCTTATCATTATCTTCCTTCATCGGTTGAAGAGTTTGATGAAAAAATAAAACTGCCCGAACTTCTGAGAAATTCGGGTTTCAAAAAGATTGAAATTTACAATTTAACTTTTGGTGTTACACAGGTTTTAATTGCCACACGATAACTAATTATCAATTCTATTATATTCTATAAGATTTTCAGTAAAAACACTTGTTGTATCATCAAGGTCAACACCATTGCCGGTAAAAACACCTACAATAGTTCCGCAGCCTTGCCACTTAACAAAACCTATACCCGAAGCTATCCAGCCAAGGGCAGTATAACTTCTGGCATTATCAAACAAACCAGGTTTAACCGTAAGAGTGAATTTCAATCTTACAGCTTCCACAATTCTGCTTGGGTTTAGGTTTAGATTAAGCGTATCCTTACCATCAAAAACAACTTTTAATTCTATAGGATTGAAATTAAATATCTGGTAATCAATATTCATCTTAAATACTGTCCAGCTGCTTATATCATATATTGGAAAAGAAAGTAGTCTCATTTCATCATCCAAAGTGATATACTGAAGAAGAGTATCCAAACCCGGAACTGAAGCTGCAAGTCCTGTAGTATCGAGATAGTAGAAAACACCACTTTTTTTACCTTCGTTATTGACTGAAAATCTGAAATACATAGAGTCAACAATTACATTTTGCCCTGTTAAAAATACAGAATCAATCTGTACCTGGTAAGTAAAATTACCCTTCACTACAATTCCATTATAAAATGTGCTTCTCGTTCCTGAAATTAGATTATTATTTGAGTCAGTTCTCTCAATATTATATTTATAATATGCATCATTTTCTGTAGGAAAATAAGAAGAATCTGCCACCTGGTTTTGTGGAGTTGGCTCATTAGTAGTAGATTCATTGCAGGCATTAAAAAAATAGAGTATAAGAGTTAAGAAAACGAATAAAATTAATTTCCTTTTCATATAATCTCCTTAAAGATTGTTATTTTCTTTTTTAATTTATTGAAAGCTTGTCCTCTATGGCTTATATTATTTTTTACCTCAGGTGGAAGCTCAGCCATAGTTTTGTTATATCCATCAGGAACAAACAATGGATCATATCCGAAACCATTTGTTCCTCTTCCGTACATAATTATTTTTCCTTTTATTTCTCCAAATTCTGTTATAAAATTCTTTCCATCATAATAAACAGCGCAGCAAACATACTTTGCTGCATGAGGTTCAGGATATTTTCTTAATTCATCAAGTAGCTTTTGATTATTCTCTTCATCTGTAGCATTCTCACCTGCATACCTTGCAGAATAAACACCGGGTATTCCATTAAGCTGCTCAGTTTCAATTCCGGAATCATCTGCTAAGACTGGAATTTTATATTTGATGAAAACCTCCTCTGCTTTTCTTATTGCATTACCTTCGAAAGTTTCTTCATTTTCTTCAATGTCTAATTTAGAATTAAGATCAAGTAATGATGTGATTTCAAACCCTGTATTTGAGAAAATATTTTTGACCTCTTTTATTTTTCCACTGTTTTTTGTGGCAAGGATCAACTGAAGCATAAAAATTAAATTCTTCTTAAAAGTTTAGTTAATTCTTCCAGACCATTATTATAAATCTCATATTCATCATACACTAAAGAAACGCCATCTTTTACAAACCATTTACCATCAATCATAACATGAATAACATCCTCCCGGGAACTTGAATATACAATATTGGAATAAATATGTTCTTCATCGTTTGAATAAACTTTATATGGATTATCAAGATCAATTAAAGCAAGATCAGCTTTTTTTCCCTCTTCGATACTTCCGGTTTCATTATCAATATGTAAAGCTTTTGCTCCTTCAATTGTAGCCATCCTGAAAATTGTTTCTGCATCTAGTATTGACGGTCCGTAAACGGGCTTTTGTATTAATGCAGCAAGTCGCATTTCTGTAAATGCATTTAATTTATTATTGCAGGCAGCTCCATCAGAACCGAGTGAAACTGAAATCCCTTTCTTTAAAAATTTTGGTACATCAGCTATTCCTGAACCAAGCTTAAGGTTTGATGATGGACAATGAGCAACTTTAACCTGCCGTTCTTTAAGAATATCAAATTCCTTTTCATTTACATGAATGCAATGCGCAAGCACAGAATGATCATCTATTACTTCAATTGAATTGAAGTATTCAATATTCTCCTGTTTAAATCTTTTTCTTACTTCAGTAAGTTCTCTTGTATTTTCTGAAGCGTGAGAATGAAATAGGCTACCGGGAAAATCATTCATCATCCTTCGTGTTTCTTTCAGCAAGCCTTCACTGCATGTAAGAACAAAACGTGGAGCGAAAGCATATTTTATCCTTCCATTTTCAGTATTGTGAAAACTCTTTGCCAGTTCCGAAGAATGTTTTAATTCATCTTCCGTTGTTGAGCAAAAAGGTTCAAGCAGATCATTTTTATCAATTAAACATTTTCCCCCAAAAGCTCTTATACCCGAATTTATTAATTCTTCAAAAATTATTTCCTGGTGTCTTAGTGTTCCCATATCAAGAATTGTTGTTGTTCCACCGCGCATTAATTCATTCAATCCAAGTTTAACAGAAACTGCAAGTGAGCTTTTGTTTAGCGCATTTTCATATGGAAAAATTCTTTTCTGCAGCCAGTCAAGAAGATCAAGTTCATCAGCAAGACCCCGGAATAATGTCTGGCACAAGTGAATATGAGTTTGAATAAATCCTGGAATAAGTGTAAGGTTTTCACAAACTAAAACTTCACCTTCGAAAGATTCTGCTTCCGATTCCTTAAACTTCCTGACTGACTTTATAATATCGTTATCAATTTCAACTGCAGTGTTTCTAAGAATGCTTCCTGCTTTATCCGAAGTGATAACCTGTTTTGGTATAATCAGCTTTTTAGTTTTCTGTTTTTTCATTTAGGGGTTAAGTTATTTAGTTACTGAGTTATTTAGTTATCAAAAGCAATTTAAACAATTTAGCAATAAACCAGTTAGCACAATTCTACTATTCCATCATTCCACTATTCCATTTTTCTCTTCCTCTTCATTTTCCCAATCATATTTTATGTAAGGATCTTCTTTTCTAAAAATGAAAGCGATAATAATACCTGAGATTCCTCCAAATAAATGAGATTCCCATGAAATTCCTTTCATCCCCGGAAGTACGCCCCAGATCAATCCTCCGTAAATAAAAGTTATAAGCAAAGCTATAGCAATTGATCTGTTATCTCTTCTGAAAACTCCGCTGAAAAATAAAAAGCCGAGCAAACCATAAATTATTCCGCTTGCACCAATATGGTAAACCTGTCGTGCAAACAGCCAGACGAGTGTTCCTGTAAGCAAATATATGAGAGCTAAAACTTTTAATGATGAATTTGGATAAAAATAAATTACAGTGATGCTTAAAATCAGTAATGCAGGAGTGTTTGAAATAAGATGAGTAAAATCAGCATGAATTAATGGAGAAGATAAAATTCCGGCGATACCGGAAATTTTCCTCGGAAGAATTCCATATTGAGCAAAGGGGATGTTAAAAGTTGATTGTGAGATATAGAGCATCCAGATTATAATTATAAAAGCTACAGGTATTAAAATGCTTTTTTTTCCTTTGGTCAATTCGAACCCGGTTTGATTAATTTCTTTCTGCAATGCGATCTCTTAGTGATGATTTTAAAAAATATAAATCTATCTTTTCACAAACTTAATTCGGAATAATTTATATTAAAAGCAATACTTCATTTCATAAAAAATAATCGGAAGAAAAAAATAAAATTATTTGATTATGACTTTTAGAATAACTGTTTTTTTGAGAAGGGGAAAAAATAATTTTGAAATTATTCTATAAAAGATACTATCGCTTTAAGCGATAGTATCTATAATTAAAATGAAAAATGATTTTTAATTTGCTCCCAAGCCTTTCAGAATGTCGGTTATCCTTTTCTTATTTGTATCATCAGCTACCATATTATAAGCCTTCTGATAATATTCTTTTGCAAGTTTTTCCCTCGCCTTCAATCATATATCCTTCGCCCAAACTATCATATCCATTCCATGATTCCGGGTAATATTCAACATTCTTCTTAAAAGTTTTAATTGCCTTATCAATACGATTTGACAAAGAAAGAACTAAAAAAGTATCTTATGCTAATTATTTTTTAATCATCCATTATTAATTTTGGCTTATATTAGTTTAAATTATATTTAATAGAAATAAAAGGAAGTAAACGGAAGAAAAAATATCCCCGGCAAATGATTTTGAAGATCATTTCTCTGCTTACGAGTAAAGGATTGAGAAGGTTAACTGAGCTTTCTTTTTCATTTAATTTTTTTAATTATCTATTATTAAATGTTTGTAACAAGAAATTATAAATTAAAAAACGTTTCTTATTTCAGTATAGTTGGAACTTTTGCAGGTTCAATAATTGGGTTTCTTCTGAATTATATTGACAAAATGGATGTTCCAAGTCCGACCCTCAGAGGTTTGTTTGTCGGGTTTTTGGTTGGTACTACCATCGGGTTATGCGAAGAGTTTCTGTTCTTGGGCAGGTTTAGAAACAAAACATACTTCTTCCTATTATTTTTCAGAACATTTGTTTACTCGTTTGTTTTCGCTTTTTGTGAACTACTAATTAATTCCGGCAGTAATTTCATAACCAGGGATTTGTCTGTTAACCAATCCATATACTCTGCTTTGTTCGAAGAAAATTACCTTCGCGATCTGTTTATAATTATTTTTATTTCATCTTTTTTAATTGCCCTTCTGCAGATAAGAAGACTTCACAGACCCGGAGATCTGATAAAATACGTTACAGGGAAATATCATCGCCCTGAAGAAATTAATAAAATATTTCTTTTTATTGATTTAAAATCATCTACTTCTACGGCAGAGAAGCTTGGTAATATTAAATACAGTTCTTTCCTAATTGATTATTTCCATGATATGACAGATGCCATACTGATGTCTAAAGCTGAAATTTACCAGTATATAGGAGATGAAATAATATTAACCTGGTCCTTTGCAGATGGAATTAAGCATTCCCGATGTGTTCATTGTTTCTTTGATATAAAAAACACGATAGAATTAAATAAAGAAAAGTATATGAAAAAGTTCGGAATCAATCCGCAATTTAAGGCAGCTATGCATGCAGGCAGTGTATCTGTTACCTGGATAGGAAGTATAAAAAAAGAGATTGTTTACCATGGAGATGTCTTAAACACAACTGCAAGAATCCAGGATGAATGCAACAAGCATGAACAGTACTTTTTGATTTCTGAATATATGCTGAAAAACCTGAAACTTCCCGAATATTTGAGATCAGAACTGGTAGGTGAATTGCAATTGAAGGGAAAACAGAAGAAAGTAAAAATATACGGATTAAAGAGCATTGGTGAAATTTAACCGATTGAGAATTTTTTTATCTTTGGATGCTATATCTGACTTCGATTTGATGCTTTTCTCTTTAAATTAAGTGAAAATAAATAACAGAGGAGACAAACATGCCAGATCAATTGTTACTTTATATCGGAGCTACTATCACTTTTTTATGGGGAGTTGCTCACCTGTTTCCAACTGCTTCTATAGTTAAGGGATTTGGAGAAATAACTGCAGATAACAAAAACATTATTACAATGGAATGGATTATTGAAGGAGTTGCACTGATTTTTATAGGAGTCGTTGTTGCCGGGGTTACTTTTATCGGAGCTGATAATAATGTTTCTGCATTTATTTATTTAGCTTCCTCATCTCTTTTAATTGTGCTGGCAATAATTTCTTTGTTTACAGGTTTTAAAGTTAACTTTTTCCCTTTTAAGCTTTGCCCTGTACTGTTTACTCTTTCAGCAATACTGATATTTCTAGGTTATTAATACTTCCACTGCTAAATCGCTATAACGACAAGTTAAGAGAAACGATTGTGGATGGACAAAAAGGTAAACTTATTTCAGCAAAACCATCTTCTTAGTTTCAGAATAATTACCTGCTTCAAGCTTGTAAAAATAAATTCCGCTGGATAATTGTGAAGCATCAAACTCAACCTCATATTCTCCCGGAGATTTTTCTTCATTAACAAGAGTTGCTACTTCTCTTCCAAGAATATCGTAAACTTTAAGCGTAACAAAGAGATTCTTCGCTTCGCTCAGAATGACACCAGATGGGATTACAAATTTTATTTTTGTAGTTGGGTTGAAAGGGTTGGGATAGTTTTGGAAAAGTTCAAAATTCTTTACAGAAATATTATCTTCATCTACTCCAACAGTAAGCTGGTTAAGATCAAGTCTGTACATTGATCTTCCGTGAGTTCCTATTGCAAGATAATTTTCTGTTGGATGAATCTTCATATCATAAACAGAAACAACTGGCAAGCCTATTCCTAAAACTTCCCAGCTTATTCCACCATTAAAACTAACAAACGCACCAACATCACTTCCAACATAAAGCCAGTCAGGATTGTTATTATCAACAGCAAAAGCATTAACAGGTGCATCAGGAAGATTGTAACTTATGTTTGTCCAGCTTGAACCCATATCTGTACTTTTAAATACGTGCGGCAGCGGGTCTCTCCACTTTAATCCTGAAAAAGTTGCATAAATTATATTTGCATCTTCAGGATCAACAACAACTCTTGTAACCCATCTGTCAGGTAATTCAGGTCCAAGTGAAACATCTGTCCAATTATTTCCATAATCAGTAGTAACCCAAACGTGGCTGTCATCAGTTCCCGCATAAATAACATTTGAATCAGATGGAGCAACTGCAATTGTTGTAACAGTGCCAAGTCTTGTCCCAGGAATTCCATTAGTTAAATCATCGCTTATCGCTGTCCAGCTTGCTGCACCATTGATTGTTCTGTAAACCCTGTCAGTTCCATAATAAAGAACACGAGGATTATGAGGAGCCATAATAACCGGAGTTGACCAATTTGTTGGCTCACCTCCATTAATTCCATTGGTTGCAGGTGAAAAATTTAGACCCCCATCAATAGATTTTTCAAGATTACCAAACTGCCATTCCCCATAAATAATATTTGGATTGGTGAAATCAACATTAACATAAAAACCATCACCGCCAATAATTCTATCCCAATCATCCAAACCTCCTGTATTTGTTCTGATCGTATTATTATCCTGTGTACCTCCATAAAGCTTTTGTGGATTATTTAAGTCTAAACCAATTTCATAAAATTGTGTATTAGGTAATTCAGCAGGCTCAGACCAGATTATTCCTGCATTAGTTGAAATATTAATTCCTCCATCATTTCCATTAATAATATAATTTGGATCAGTCGGATGAAAAGCTAAAGCGTGGTGATCTACGTGTGTATCAAAATTTACAGACCAGTTTGCACCGGAATTTGTTGTTCTCATAAATCCTACATCCATTACATAAATAATTTGCGGATTGGTAGGATGAATTCTAACCTGACCGAAATACCAACTGAAATTACTTACACCATTAGAATTCCCTATTTCATTATCAGGATCAGCATTGATCCAGGTATTACCATAATCGGTTGTTTTGTATAAACCTAAATAAACAGCTCCATCATTATAGAGAGCATATGTTATTTCAGGATTGGATTTTGACATAGCCAACCCAATTCTTCCAATATCCTGTGTATTTGCATTTGGCAAACCTGTTGAAGATCCAAGTAATTCCCAATTATTTCCTCCATTCGTTGTCCTGTAAATTCCACCTGATGGACCATAAAGATGAGATGAGTTTGGTCTTCTTACCCTTTCCCACATTGCAGCCATTAAGAAAGAAGGATTGGTCGGATCCATAACAATATCAATTCCACCTGTTGAATCAGAAACAAACAAAGATTTAAACCATGAATTTCCGCCATCCGTACTTTTATAAATTCCTCTTTCAGGATTCGGTGCAAAGTAGGAACCAACAGCAGCTAAGTAAATTATATTTGTATTAGTAGGATCAATTACAATTCGTCCTATTGAAACTGTTTCTTCAAGTCCTAAAAACTGCCACGTGCTTCCTGCATCGGTAGATTTAAAAACTCCACCGCCGGCAAAGTTATTATGTCCACCGTTTGCTTCACCTGTTCCTACAAAAACTATATTGGGATTTACGGGATCAACAGCGATATCACCAATAGGCAAAACATTCTGATCATCAAAGATGGGAAACCAGGTTACACCCGTATCTGTAGATTTAAAAACACCTCCTGTTGCAGAAGCAGCATAAACAATACTTGGATTGAGAGGATTAAATTCAATATCAACAACTCTTCCGCCGATATTAATCGGACCTGCAAATTCCCACTGAACACTACTTAAACTTTTTTTGTTTAATTGTTCCCTTTTCATTTCTTTAACCTGTTCAATGGCATCTATATAAGCTTTGGGGTCAGCATTGAAATAAGGATAGGTTCTTTGAAGCCATGCCCACTCGTAAGGATAAGCATGTTTATCAAAATCAGGTTTTAAAGATTTTTTATTAAATGTGAAAATTCCATTAAAGGATGGGAAGAAAATAAATGAAAGCAGTGCAATCACAAAAGCTATAAGCGGATAAAAATATTTTTTCATATTGTCTTGAGATTTGTTTGATGAAAATTTCGTTAAATATTATTCTTCAATCAAGGAACAAATAATAGAAAATATCATTGGTGTACAAAACAATTTCAACCCCTATTTTGTCCCTTACGGGACTTGAAATTTTGGGGACTCGGATTCTTATAAATATTTAGTCCTTACAGGACTATATTGAACGTCTTATGTCCCGATAGGGACAAAATATTTATAGCATATAACAACAAATAGAATCTGAAGTCCCATCGGGACGAAATATAAAATTGTTAGGACAGATTTGGAAAATATTTTTTATTCAAACTTTTGTTTACTGTTATAGACCCAGATATTATATTAAGTGAAACTAAAAATGGTTTATTTAAGTGTCATCATTTCCAAACCAATATTTATCCAAATCAGATTTTATAGTTGCGAGGAATTGTCCAGCCAAACTTTATTACAAAAAATTAAAATATCCATCAATAATAGATGAAAGCGGATATATGGAATATCTTGCTGAAGGTGGGTATATGGTGGGTAAACTTGCAACTCTGCTTTTTCCAGATGGTATTTTGATTGATACAGATAGTGATCAAAGAAAGGCCATTGAACTAACAGAAGAATATTTATCACAAGAAAATATTACTTTGTTCGAAGCGGCAATCTATAGCAACCTGAAACTTGTAAGGACTGATATTTTAGAGAAGAAAGGGAAGAATATTAATTTAATAGAAGTTAAATCGAAGTCTTATGATTCAACTGATGATGAAGATATAAAGAAGAAGTTGGATAAAGAACTTAATGATTACATTGAAGATGTAGCTTATCAATACTATGTATTGAATGAAAGATATCCTGAGTTTGATATCAATCCATATCTTTTCTTACCTGATAAAGCAAAAAGAACAAATATTGAAGGTCTTAATCTGATATTCAGGTTAAAAGAAGATGAAGATTATAATTCAAAAGCCTTCAGGAAATATATTGTTGAATATGATGAGAACAGATTAGCAGAAATAAGAAGTGATAACATTATGACTCTTGTAAATGTTAAGGATAAAGTACTCGCAATGCTGGAAATGATAAGACGGGAAAGTGCAAGATTTATTGAGAGTTTAACTGATCCTATAAAAAGAATTCAAGTTGAACTTACTAAGGATTGCTTTAAGTGCGAGTTCACCGAAATAAATACTTCTCATGTACTAAGCGGTTATGATGAGTGCTGGAAAGAAATGCCGGAACCTGATTATCATATTAAAGACTTATATAAAGTTGGTTCACTTGGAGGTTGGCGAAATCCAAAAGCTAATATATGGATTAAAGATAAGAAGTTATCTGCATTTGATATTGATGAACAAGAATTAACAGGTAAAATTGGAGAGAGACAGAAGATTCAATTAAAAAGCACACGGGAGAATAAAGAATGGTTTTCTCCATTATTAGAAAGGGAATTAGATTCCTGGAAATATCCATTACACTTTATTGATTTTGAAAATACATTAACAGCACTTCCCTTTCATAAAGAAATGAAACCTTATGAAGCGGTT
>Ga0154732_1026_pt1 | contig 14882 bp, 10 predicted proteins | sample Rifle2008BG16ft_FD_105740 | JGI IMG/M metagenome (GOLD analysis project Ga0154732, IMG submission 105740) | Ignavibacteria bacterium RBG_16_34_14 | reverse complement strand
GTAAACTCCATATTTTGCGTACCGATTGATTGCCTTATTTTAAAAGGATAAAGAATACCTTCAGTTTCTCTATAATCCTCATAAATAATTTCCTGCTGGAATAAACCCATCGGGGAATTGATGAACTTTTGTTCTTTTACTTTTAAACCGGATTCAATATCATAATATTGTGTCCATTTTGTTCCTGAAGGAAGTGTCATTATAACTTTGTAGGTGTCTTTATTTTCAACCTTCTCAATTCCTTCTGAGTTTAATTGAATTCCGTAATGTTCCGGGTCAGTAAGTAAAGTAATTGTGGCTTCATATTTCAGTTTTTCCAATTCAGCAGCGGGTATTTCCTGTTTCTCACCGGCCATTTTCATAATTGCTTTTTCACCATTAAAAATAATTACCTGCTCATTGGTTCCTGCTTTTATTTGCTGCTTAATCTTGTTAGGAGCTTTCTGGTACGAAACGATCGTAATGTTAATTCCTTGTACGGAACCTCTCATAATTGTAGTGCGGTCAATAATATTGTAGATTTTATCTGCTCCACCAATTGCGGAGATATAATTATTTATTACATCTCTTGCAGTTAGTCCTTCAGGTAAACTTACATCACCAGAATCTTTTTTTATTTTCAGTGAATCTTTTTCTAAAGGAATGCTGTCTTGTTGAGCAAAAGCATTAATGCAAATGAAGAGAAAAATCAAGGCCAGATATTTTATCATTTTTAATCCGTTTATTTTCCTATTACTAAAATACTGATAATTATCAATTGGGGAATACCCGATTTTTTTACTTGCTGAAATTTATTTCTGCATTTGGAAAATTAAAATTGTTAGCTATCATTATCATATAAATTATTTAAATTTTAATATGAAGTACTTATTCCTATTTCTTTTTCTCTTTATTATTTCTAACCAGACCTTTCCCCAAACTTATTCTGTAAGCGGTAAGATTAAAGATAAAGAAACAGGGTCATCATTAAGTTATTCTAATGTAAGAGTTTTAAGTTCTTCAATTGGCACATCTTCAAATCTTGAAGGTGAATATGAGATAAAGCTTACCAAAGGGAGATACAGTTTAATTGCTTCTTATATTGGTTACAAGACAGATACAATAACTGTTGAACTCAAATCCAATTTAAGTAATGCAGATTTTAATCTTGTTCAGGTTGATATAACTCTTCCTGAGATTGTTATTCATCCCGGAGAAAATCCTGCTCTTGAGATAATTAGAAAAGCAATTGAAAGAAAAAAAGAAAGAAATGAAAAGATATTCGGATATGAATATGAAGCTTATACTAAAGCTGTAATAAAAACTCCCAATGAAATTGAAGCAGGCAGTAATTCTATAAATATAAATGTGGGTGAAGATGACACATTATTAATTATAGCAGGCATTATTGAAAATGAAAGCAAAGGATTCTTTCAAAAGCCGGATAGTTATAAAGAAATTATAACTGCAAGGAAACAGACTGCGAACTTTCCACCTTCTATAAATATTTTAACAGGCGGAAGAATCATGCAGAATTTTTATAATGATGAAATAAGTTTTCTTGGTTCTTACTTACCAGGACCATTAGCCGATAACTCATTAGATTACTACTATTTTTATATTCAAGAAACGGTTGCGATTGATGATAAGACTGTTTTTAAAATTAGTATGGCTCCGGATGATGAAAGCGATCCGGGTTTTTCCGGAAGCATTTTTATTCTTGATAAAACATACGACCTGATAAAAGTTGATCTTAATCTTAACAAGGCTGCAAACCCCGGAGGAATTTTTGATACGGTTAATGTATTCCAGCAGTTCTCAATTTACACTGATTCGATTTATATGCCCGTTGATTACCACCTTTATGCTACGGCTAATTATCTTAACATTTTCAGGTTTGGCTTTGAACTTAACACTATTCTATATAACTATAATATCAATTCGGAAATAGATGAAGATATTTTCAGCAAAGCTATAATTACAGTTCAGCCGGAAGCAGATAAAAAAGATTCTCTTTATTGGGCTTTGACTCAAACTATCCCGAATACTGAAGAAGAAACAAAAGCCTATAACCGGATAGACAGCATTAAAAGTATTCCAACAACTTTCTGGGATGATTTTTCAATCTTATCTTCAAGAATGAAAATAACGGATAAATTTGAAGTAACAGCACCATTGGGAATATATCATTTCAACAGTGTTGAAGGTCATACAATTGATTACGGCTTCTTCTTAAATGATGTTTTTGAAAAAAGATTTAATTCATCTTTAAAATTTTCTTACGGTTTTGATGATAAAAAATTCAAAACAGATTTTTATAGCTCTTATCTCTTTGGAGATTACAGAACTTATGAATTGGAGCTTAACGTTTTTAAGAAGATTAATGTTTTGTTTAGTGAATCGGATATTGACCAGTATTCTGAATTAGTTGAATCTATTTCAGCGCTATTTTTTAAAAATTCAATTAATGATTACTTCTATTCAAATGGATTTAGTACTAAGCTTACCGGTGATGTATTCCCTGTTTTAAGTTTAAGTGTTGGTTATTTAAACCGTACAGATAACAATGCATATAATAACACAGCCTTTTCGTTCTTTAACAAGGACAAAAAGTATTCAGTGAACTCTCTGGTTTATGAAACAAGAGTTAATGCTGTTACAGTAGGTTTCGGATTAGATTTCAGAAGCTATATTGAGGATGGATTTTTCAGGAGGAGAGTATTTTCAGCCGATTCATACATAACATTTGAAGGAAATATTACTTATTCTAATTCATATCTCTTAAAGAGCAAATTAAATTTTACAAAATATGAACTGAACAGTTATGCAAGATTAAGGACCTTCAGAAATAGTGTTATGACAGTAAGAACAAATATTGTTTATAGTGATGGTAAAGTCCCTTACCAGATGCTCTATATTTTGGCAGGGAATATAGATTATATCTCCCGCAGTTTTACATTCAGAACGCTTGGGTATAATGAATTTGCAGGTGACAGAATAGCCTCTGTTAGTCTTGAACATAATTTCGGGAGCGAATTATTCAGATGGCTTGCCATACCAGGATTAAAAGATTGGGATATTCTTCTGAATACTTTTTTTAATGCCGGCTATACTGATATAAGCAATGAAAGCAGGTCTATACTTGTTGTTCCGCAGAAAGTTTTTAGAAATCCGTTTTATGAAATCGGTTTTGGAATAGGTCATCAATTAATTCCTTTGCAGCTTGAATTTGCATGGAAGCTAAACCATAGGGATGGAGATAATTTCAGGATAGGAATTAATTCCTTCTTAAACTAATTCTTTCTTTAAAAAACAAAAGCGCTCAAAATAGAGCGCTCAAAAGGATTGAAGTAGTACCCAAGTATTTTTATTTCTTTGGTTTGGCTTCACTTACAATAATGTTACGGCCATTAAGCTCAGAATTATTAAGAGCCTGGATGGCATTACTGGCATCGGTTTCATTTTCCATTTCAACAAAACCGAATCCTCTTGATTTACCGGTCTCACGATCGGTAATAACTTTGGCAGAAACAACTTTACCATGAACTTCAAAAGCTGCTTTCAGGGTATCATCATTAACTGCCCAGGGGAGACTCCCCACGAACAATTTGGTACTCACTGACTTACCTCTAACGAATATTACACAAAAAATGAAGCGGTTTTAAAAACCGCTGAAATAAAATAGTATTATTAATGAATAAAACAAAAAGAAAAATTATTAAAATAACCTGCGGAGAAAGAGCAAGTTATTTTATCACACCATTTATTGCTTCAGTTAAGCTTTCAACCCCGGTTATCTTAATAGAAGAAGAATTAACCTTTAGTCCTTTTATGTTATTAAGAGGTATTAAAACCTTCTCAAAACCTAATTTTTCTGCTTCCTGAATCCTTTTTTCAATATGACCTACGCTTCTCACTTCACCTCCCAATCCAACTTCACCTATCAAAACAGTTTTACTATTTACTACTTTATCCATTAAGCTTGAGGCGATGCTGCAGCAGACAGCAAGATCAATTGCAGGCTCATCTATCTTAACTCCTCCAGCCATATTAAGAAAAACATTATTTGCAGAGAGTCTTAACCCGCTTCTTTTTTCAAGGACGGCAAGAAGAATTGATAATCTCCTGTAATCAAATCCTGTTGCAACTCTTTGCGGGTTTCCAAAGTTTGATGGTGTAACAAGTGCCTGAACTTCAAGAAGAATTGGCCTTGTTCCTTCTATGCTTGCTGTTATCGCAGAACCGGAAATCTCTTTGTCACGTTCGCTAAGAAAAACCTCACTGGGGTTTTTGACTTCGGTTAAACCATCTTCATGCATCTCGAATATTCCAATTTCATTTGTACTGCCGAAACGGTTTTTTTGTGCTCTCAGAATTCTGAATGCATGGTGAGATTCTCCTTCAAACTGGATTACAGTATCAACCATATGTTCCAGAACCTTTGGACCGGCAATAAATCCCTCCTTGGTTACATGCCCAACAATAAGGATTGAGATATTATTTTTCTTTGCTGTTTCCATTAATTGTGAAGTGCATTCACGTATCTGTGTAATTGTGCCGGGGGAATTATCCAGTTCATTCCTGTACATTGTTTGAATTGAATCAATTATAACAAGAGAAGGGGAGAGAGAATTAATTGCAGCGATGATAATATTTAAATCTGTTTCGGAAAGAACATAGAAGTTGTCTGATTTTATTTTGAGTCTTGCTGCTCTTGTTTTGATTTGAGAAGTAGATTCTTCTCCTGTAACATAAAGAACAGTATGATTAATTTTTGAAGCAGCTTGCATTGCCAGAGTAGATTTACCAATACCGGGATCTCCACCAAGAAGAATAACAGAACCTGGGATAAAACCTCCGCCTAAAACTCTGTCTAATTCTCCTATACCTGTAATAATCCTGTTCTTTTCTGCTCCTTCAAGCTCATCAATTTTTTTAATATTGATAGTTCCTTTATAAGCAGAGACTTTTTTGTTATTGGTTTCTATTATCTCCTCTGTAAAGGTATTCCAATTATCACATTCCGGACATTTGCCCAACCATCTGAGTGATTCATAGCCACAGGTTGAACAAATGTATTTTATTCTTGTTTTACTCATCAAATCTTTTCCAGGATCACAGCAGTTCCATAAGCAAGAACCTCCGTAACACCAGACATAACTTCATTCGCATCATATCTAAAACCGATTATTCCATTGGCTCCTATTATTTCTGCGTGTGAAATCATCAAATCATAAGAATCTTTCCTCGTTTTTTCACACAACTCAGTAAATAGAGAAATATTGCCCCCAACTAGTGTCTGAAATCCGGCACCGATTGTTCCAAATATTGAACGAGACCTAACAACAATTCCTCTAATAACGCCAAGATTTTGTTTAATCCTATATCCATCGAATGTAAATGCTGTAGTAACAAAATTATGATCCATTATTCTCCCTCTTAAGATAAGTTAATGATTAAGGAAACTTTTTATTATCTCTTCGGTTTTATTTAATGCAAATTGAATTTTAGTAATCTCTTTTCCACCGGCTGTTGCAAGATGAGGTCTTCCGCCGCCGCCGCCGCCAACAAGTTTTGCAAGTTCACCAACTATCTTTCCCGCACTAAGATTCTTTTCTTTTATAAGATCATCAGTTACAACACATACGATCCCTACTTTACCATCAATTACAGAAAATAAAACTCCCACAGAACTTTTTGTTTTGCTTCTTAATTCATCACCAAGAGATTTTAGTTCATCATTATTTTCTGCTGTAACTTGTGCTTTATAAATTTTTATTCCATTAATTTCAGAAGGATTATTAAGAACCGATGATATCTGTCCTTTCTTTTCTTCAAACTTCAATTCGGAAAGTTCTTTCTCAAGTTTCTTTTTATCTTCAAGAAGTTCGGCGATTTTTTCTTCTGAAGATTTCATTTGTTCAAATTGGGATTGAATAAATCTTTCGACACCCGAACCTGTTACAGCTTCAATTCTTCTAACGCCGCTTGAGATAGAGGATTCGCTGATAATTTTAAACAAACCAATTTGTGAAGAATTATATATATGAGTACCGCCGCAGAACTCTTTTGTAAATTCTCCGAACTGAACAACATTAACTTTATCACCATACTTATCTCCAAAGAACATAAGAGCGCCCATCTTCTTTGCTTCATCGAAAGGAATATTGCGGTGATGCTGAAGTTCATAATTTTGTCTTAGCTCCTCATTTACTAAAGTTTCAATTTCCTTAAGTTCGGATTCTTCAACTTTGGAGAAATGAGTGAAATCAAATCGCAACCTGTCCGGACCAACATAAGAACCTGCCTGATGAACATGAGTACCAAGAATTTTTCTTAAAGCTGAATGAAAAAAATGAGTTGCCGTATGATTTCTCATTATATCCCATCTTCGCCTTTCATCAACCTGTGCAAGAACTTTTTTCCCTGTGGACACAGATTTCTTTTTCGTATTCTCAATTATGTGAACTGTTTTGTTATCAATCTTAGTAACATCAATTACATTTAAAGGAATGGTTTCAAGAATGATATAACCGAGATCATCAATCTGTCCGCCTGCTTCAACATAAAAAGGAGTTTTATCAAGAACTATAAGCTCATTACCATTTTCTTTTTCATGCCAGATTATTTTTGCTTCAGATTTTAGCTCATCATATCCGGTGAATTCAGTATTGATTTTAGGAACTATTTCCAACGAAACTGAAGATAAAATAGTTGAAGTCATAGTGATCTCTTTTCTTGCTTCTCTTCCTCTTTGTTTTTGTTCCTCCATAAGTTTGTCAAAGCCTTCTTCATCTATTATAAACCACATTTCTCTTGCCATAATATTTATTAAATCTATAGGGAATCCATATGTATCATATAATTTGAAAATATCTTTTCCACTAATTTTAGGTTCATGTCCTAATAATTTATCTCTCAGTTCTTTTGACCACTGAGATAATTTAAATTTATCTATTGGAACAGTTAATTGAATTGTCTTGTGTGATGGATTTTTCTTAATACTAATTAAATAGTCAGGGACTGACTCTAAGAAAATTTTGGCCCATCCTACATTAAAGTGGGGCTTATATTTATCTTCAAGAAGTTGGCGTATCTTTAAACTTACTACTTCACCGAACAACTCTATTCCTCTGTCCAAAGTTGCATTAAAGTTTTCCTCTTCCGCTTTAATTACTTTCTCAACAAATTCCTGTTTGTCTTTAATCTCAGGAAAAACATCTCCCATTGTTTTTACCAGAATATCAACGAGTTTATAAATAAAAGGCTTATGCAGGTTGAGTTTTCTTCCATATCTTGCTGCTCTTCTTAAGATTCTTCTTAAAACATAACCTCTTCCTTCATTTCCTGGAACTGCACCATCGGCAATTGCAAAAGTTAAAGCCCTTGCATGATCTGCAATTACTCGCATAGGAATTTTATCTTCTTCCCGACCCTGTCGGGATAAATCCTTATCATATTTAATATTGGAGAGTTTGGATATTTCATCAATCAAAGGAGTAAATATATCAGTGTCGTAATTAGAATTTTTCTTCTGAAGAATTGCACAAACCCTCTCAAATCCCATTCCTGTATCAACATGTTTTGCCGGAAGTTCCGTGAGTATTCCGTTTTCATCCCTGTTATATTGAATGAACACAAGGTTCCATATTTCTATGCATTCAGGTAAGCCCGCATTAACATATTTGGGGTTTTCAAAATCATTACCGAGATTTATATGAATTTCAGAACAAGGGCCGCAAGGACCGGTTTCACCCATCTCCCAGAAATTATCTTTTTCATCAAAGCGAAGAATGTGTTTTGGATTTATATCAGTTTTCGTTTTCCAAAATTCAAAAGCTTCATCATCAGTTCTGAAAACCGTTACCCAGAGTCTTTCTTTAGGAAGTTTCCAAACTTCTGTTAAAAGTTCCCACGCCCATTCTATTACCTCTGGTTTGTAATAATCTCCAAATGACCAGTTTCCAAGCATTTCAAAAAAAGTATGATGGTAGGTGTCGTGCCCAACTTCTTCAAGATCGTTATGCTTGCCGCTTACGCGGATACATTTTTGTGTGTTAACCGCACGCTTATAATCTCTTTTACCTGTTCCAAGGAAAACATCCTTAAACTGGTTCATACCTGCATTTGTAAAAAGAAGAGTTGGATCATCAAAAGGGACAACCGGTGAACTTGGTACAATTCTATGCCCCTTACTCTTAAAAAAATCTAAAAATTGTTGTCGTATTTCTTTAGACGTCATTGTTAATTAAGTAAATGTAATTACTGTAAAGATACTAAATAATGAATTCAGCATAAACTGAACTAATACAAAGTAAAATGGGATTTTCTAAGGGATAAACGGAATTGCTTTTTTCTTAGGTTAGTTATAGTTTTCAAACCAAAGAAACAAAAATGAATAGACTTTTGAACACAAATACTTCTGTATCTGAATTAGAATTAATGCAGAGAATTTTTGAATCTGATTTTAGCGCAGTTGAGGATTTATATGATAAATATTCACCGCTTCTCTTCACCTTCATTAGAAAGATTTTGAAAGATGAACAACTTGCAAAAGATGTTCTGGTTGATATTTTTTCTCTAATCCCCCGGAGAATAAACTATTTCGGTTTTAACACAAGAAATCCTTATACATGGTTAATTACATTAGCAAAGAACAAGGCTGTTTATGAATTAAGAAAAAGAAATGAGATTAAGAGCAATTCGAAAAAACTGGAAGAGGAATATGCCATTCCGAAACTTTCTCACATAATAGAACCTTTGGAGCTTGAGAAAGCGTATGAGTTAAAAAATAATATTGAAACTGCTCTTAATAAATTAACCGATGCTCAGCAGTATGTAATTTATCTCGGATTTTATGAAGGACTTACCCAGGAGGAAATAGCAGAAAAATTAAAAATCCCGCATTCAACTGTTAAATCTAAAGTAAAAACTGCGATGGTTAATCTTAATGAAAACTTTAAAGGAAAAACTTCCCTCTTTACTGTTAAGAATGAAACTGTTGAAATGATATATCCCTTTGTCCTTGGATGCCAGAGCAATGAAGAACAAATAAAAACATATAATATATTTAAAGCTTCGGAGCCATTTCCCTGGAAAATGCTTGGTGAATATCAGAATCTTGTTGCGTTGCTTCCTGTTATTCTTGATCTTGAAAAACCATCTGAAGAAGTAAAAGAAAAAACATTAAATCGTATTAAAGACCTGAGAAGTGAAGATAAAATAAAATCGTTTGAACAGGTTTCTTCAGCTTCTTTATTTTTAAAAATTCCTAAAGAGGAAGAGAGTGTTTCAAAAGAAAAATTTGAAAAAGTTGAAAATTTAAATGTTGACGATATAAAAGAAAGAGAAGAAAAAAGATCCGCCAAAGAAGATGAATTTGAACCTGTAATTCCATTTAAACCCGGTATTGAAAAACGTAAGCCGGAGGATTTTACAGAAGGCAGAGGGAGAAATTATTCAACAATAATAATTATAGGATTAATTGTTGTTTTTATTGCTTCGGGAGTAATGGCTTATCTTTTCTACCAGGACAGAACTCTTTATTATGAAGCTCAAATTCAAAATCTTAACAGCAAGGTAGAAACATTAATTAGTGAAAATCAGAATCGTTCTGAAATCCCCGGTTTAGATGAGTTGAAGAATCCCAGGATTATTGAATTAACTAATTTGAATGGAGCAATAAACAGCGGAGAAATTATTTTTAGTTATGCAGATAAGAGAGGTTACCTTCATATTAAACATCTCCCTATTCTTGATTCTGATTATGCTTACCAGCTTTGGGTAAGTTTTGATAATGAGTTTATTTCTCTCGGAGTTTTTAAAGTTTCATCCCGACCCGATTATTTTCCCTTTACACTTCCGGAAACTGTTAATGAAGGGTCCCTGGAATTTTATTTAATTGAATCTAATGCTGCAGGTTCAAGAAGACCCGGTTATAAAATTTACCTGCAAGGGAAAACAGAGTAGTTAGCAGAAGTTTTGCGAATACCCTATACCACACTAAGGTTTTCTTTTATATTCTCTGCTTAGTAGAATGATAAGTCCTGCCGCAATAAGCACAATTGGCCAGTATTTGTCACCAATATTAATTATTGAAGTAAAAAAAGTTTTAACAGTAATTGAGCCAAGAAGAGTAGTTACTATTATTGCTGATATAATTGATGTCAAAGAAATAGCTAAATAACCTTTCCTTGTGGGATCATCAAAAAAAAGCATAAGAAAATTAATTCCTATAATTAAAAGGAGAGAGGGGAAGATTATTTCTTTACTGTTAGTAAATTCATAGTTGTTAATAAGAAAAAGAATAAGTCCTACCAGGAAAAGTGAGGAACCAATAAACAATATTACAGTTTGTTTATTTCCAAAAGAAGTATAAACCAAGGTTATGCCATAAAAAATTAGAGCATAACCTATCAGTTCAACACTTGTAAAATCAATTATGCCGAACAATTTTAAAACTATTGAAAGAGCAAGAAAGATAAGAAGATATATTAGGGCAAGCTGGTTATTACTCAATATTTATCTCAAATATCGTTTTCAGTTTTATTTTATAATATCCTTTGCCCCATACTCGAAGCAATAAGATCTGTTGCAAAAAGAGCACTTTTATTTTTATCATCAAGAATCGGATTCACCTCAGTGATTTCCAAAGAAGACATACATCCGCATTCAGCAATAGATTCCATAAGAAGGTGGGCTTCTCTATAGCTTAATCCGCCGGGAACCGGAGTTCCAACTCCAGGTGCAATTGAAGGATCAACGCTATCAAGATCAAAACTTACATGAATATGATCAACCTTCTCTCTGAACTGCTTAAGAACTTTTACAATGATTCTGTGTATTCCAAGTTTATCAATGTCGGTCATTGTATAAACAGGAAGATTTAGTTTTCTAATATTTTCTCTTTCAAGCTCGTCAACACTTCTTATTCCTATTAAAGCACAATTCTCAGGTTTAATTTTTGGTGCAAAGCCGTAAAAATTTACAAGTTTCTCATGTCCAATTCCGAGAGAAGCCGCAAGAGGCATTCCATGAATATTGCCGGATGGAGATGTTTCATCAGTGTTCATATCGGAGTGGGCATCAACCCAGATAACGCCAAGATTTTGCCTGTGTCTTTTACAGTAAGAAGCAATTCCTGCAATTGTACCTATTGCTATTGAATGATCGCCGCCAAGGCAAAGAGGAAAATCTCCTCTTTCAAGAACTTTTTCTACTTTACCTGCAAGTATTCTTGATGTCTTTAAAATTTCCCCAAGATACTTAAGCTTTGGATTAGATATTTTTTGTTTTTCCATAATCTGGATGAAAATATCTCCACTGTCAATAATCTTATAGCCTAATTTTTCAAGTTTCTCTTTCAAACCAGCAATTCTTAATGCAGATGGGCCCATATCAACACCTCTCCTATCTGCACCAAGATCCATAGGAAATCCAATTATGTTAACTGTCTTTGAATTTTCTTTTTTCATGAATGGATGTTTTAAATCATAAGAAAGTTAAAAAGTTTCTTATAATATCCCAAAAGGAAAAAATTCTTCATGTTATATAATTATCCTAATGATTATATTCTTACTGACAATTTTTTTTCTTTAAGGGATATAAGAATTGTACAGCAAAGAGCCAAATATAAGTGTTGGAATTCTCTCTGAAAAAGAGATAAAGTTTGAGCTTTATGGTGATTTTTCAGTGCAGGGATTTAAACAAACCTTCAGCGGGAGGTTTTCTGCAGAAGTTCGCGACAATCGCATTTTTTGCAAATCAGGAAAAGATATATTCGAAAATTCAAATGAAATAATATTTAAGCCGAGTGATCCTGCATTAGATTCTTTTTTTATCATGGATGTTCCGATCGGTATAAAGTTTCATTGGGAAAGAAAAGAGAAACAGGGGTTCATGGGTTCTCTCAAACTTTTCAGAGAGACTGATAAAATCTGGGCAATAAATATTCTCACGGTTGACAGGTATCTAACCAGTGTTATCTCTTCCGAAATGAGTTCAAAAAGTTCTCTTCAGCTTTTGAAAGCACATGCAATCGTTTCAAGAAGCTGGCTTCTTGCTCAGATTGAAAAAGCGAAATTTCTAAAAGGAAAAAAAGGAAAATATAAATCGGTTTACCAAACAGAGAATGAAATAATAAAATGGATGGACAGAGAGGATCATAAATTTTTTGATGTATGTGCAGATGACCATTGCCAGAGGTATCAGGGGATAACAAAAATTTCAACAGAAAATTCCCGGCTGGCTATTGAAGAAACAAGAGGTATCGTTTTGACGTATGATAAAAAAATCTGCGATACACGCTATTCAAAATGCTGCGGGGGAATTACCGAAGCTTATGAAAATGTATGGGAACCAATTAAACATGATTATCTCTCTTCCATAGTAGATTACAAATTTGAACCGGAAAATTATGTTACTGATTTTTCTTCAGAGCTGAATACAAGAAAGTGGATTACTGGTAATCCCTCCTCCTTTTGCAATACATCTGATAAAAGAATTCTGACTCATGTTTTAATTGATTATGATCAGGAGACAAGTGATTTTTTCAGATGGGAAGTTGAATATTCTCAGGATCAGATTAAAAGAATTATAGGATCGAAAACCGGAATTGATTTCGGAGAAATAATAGATTTAGTTCCTGTGGAACGAGGCGACTCCGCAAGACTTGTAAAACTGAAAATTGTTGGCTCAAAGAAAACTTTGATAATAGGGAAAGAACTTGAAATCAGAAAAGTTCTTTCGGAAACTCATCTTTACAGCAGTGCTTTTATTATTGATAAAGGGGAAGAAAAAAACGGGGTACCGGAGAAATTCATTATTCAAGGTGCAGGCTGGGGGCATGGAGTTGGTCTTTGCCAAATTGGTGCTGCTGTTATGGCTGAACTAGGTTATCAGTTCGATGAAATAATTTTACATTATTTTAAAGATGCTAAGCTGAAGAAGATTTATTAAGTGAATAATATTTTTTTTAGTCATAATAAGTTAAATGAACTAACCTCACTAAATGATTATTCCGATGTCGCAAGACTGCTTCTGGAAGAGCAGATAAAATTCTGGCCCGAATTAGAAAAATCTTATAGTTCATATAAAACTCCGAAAACCAAAACTTTCAAGTTCAATGGATTTGTAATTAAGGTGCAGAATAATCCCGGGAGAATTACATCTTCATCAGCAAAAGTTGATGAAGAATCTATTAAGGTAAGAGCCTGCTTTCTCTGTCCGGAGAATCTTTACTCAAAACAGAAAGCAATTCAATATGGAGAAGATTTTTTAATCCTTGTAAATCCTTTCCCCATTTTTCCTGAACATTTTACGATACCTCACAAAGATCATATTCCACAAGCTGTTAAAGAATGGTTTGGTAGAATGCCCGCTTTTAGTAAAGATTTTTCAAGAGATGTAATTATTTATAATGGGCCTGCATGTGGAGCTTCTGCACCTGATCATCTTCACTTCCAGGCAGGCAGTAAATTTTTTATGCCAATTGATAACGGTTTCCATTCTCTTAAAAATGAATATGGTGAAATTCTTATTGAGAATGATTCTCTAGTTGTTGCCGGTATTGATGATGGATTAAGAAAATTTATTTCGATTGAAACAAAGGAAAGTTCTTTAGCAGAGAAAGCGTTTGATATTTTCTATCACTTTTATTCCAGAGTATCAAATGGAAAAACCGAACCGATGATGAATATTATTTGCTTTTACGAGCCAAGGCAAAATCAGGAAAGCAAGAATTATGGCTGGCGAACAATAATATTTTTGAGAGAAAAACACAGACCTTCTCATTATTTCAGAGAAGGGGAAAATAGAATTCTTCTTAGTCCAGCTGCTGTTGATTTTGGAGGAGTCTGCATACTTCCTTTGGAAAAAGATTTTGAGAAAATAACAAAGGAAGACGTTGCTGAAATATTCCGTGAAGTAAGCATTGGTAAGGAACAGTTTGAGTATCTAAAAGCTGATCTTAAGAAAAGTTTAAAAGCTAATCTTCACTCATAATATCGTTTAAGAATATAAGATTTTTAGATTTTGAGTTTGAAATTATAATTTTAATGATAGCAGTAAGCGGTACTGCAAGAAGCATCCCGATAATTCCCCAGATGTAACCCCAGATTAAAACAGCAATTAAAATTACAAGGGGATTAAGATTTAATCTTTTACCCATTACCATAGGTTCGATAACATTAAAAAAGAGAGTTTGGAGAATACCAATTACTACGGCGACTGCAATTGTTGAACCGAGCGAATCGAACTGAATTAAAGAAAGAAGAACGGGTAATATAAGTGCAATTGCAGATCCGATTGTTGGAATGAAGTTAAAGAGGAAAGTGAAAAGACCAAGTATTAATGCAAAATCAAGCCCGAATAAATATGCAGTAATTCCAACTACAACGCCAGCAGCAAGATTAATACTAATTTTTGCAATTAGATAATGCTGGATCTGTTTTGTTATTTTATTGAAAGTATCCGAAAGCTGAAGTTCCTTTTCTGATTTTTCATGTTCAAGTTTTTCATCGAAGGATTGCGTCTGATCCTGATTTATCGGGACTTTTTCCTGGTAATGTTTTTTGATTTTTTTTAGCTCAGGTCTTACTCTTCTGAGAACAAATCTTTTTTTAAATGCTTCATAAATATTCTTATGCCCGGTTACAACGAAAATAAAAAAGAAAAGCAGGAAAAGAAGATTTCCCATTACATTAAAAGTTGAAGTAAAAACCCCGCCCGCAAGAATTTTATAATCAATTTTTGAAATTATATCCTGTATAGAAAATTTAGTTAAGGAAGGGCTTTTAATTCCGATTGATACTGCTGTATTTCGTACCATTGTATTCAACTTTTCTGCATAAACCGGTGCATCCTCTCCTAATCTTAAAAAAGAATCAATAAGGAATTGAGATACT
>Ga0154732_1127_pt1 | contig 14940 bp, 8 predicted proteins | sample Rifle2008BG16ft_FD_105740 | JGI IMG/M metagenome (GOLD analysis project Ga0154732, IMG submission 105740) | Ignavibacteria bacterium RBG_16_34_14 | reverse complement strand
AACGATTAATAGAAAGAGATTTACAAGTCCGTATCTAAAGATTTTCATAGTATGCCTGACTATTTTAATATTCATCCAATAGAAATTTAAGGGAAATGAGGTTCTGTTTCAATAAATATTTTAAGAAAGTCCGGAAACAAGCTCAGTAGAAAGATGAAGATTTACAACTCCTCACTAAGCAAATAAGCAAGCATAGCAATTGCTGCTGCACCAAGTTCCATTTCTCTGGGATGGACCTCTTCAAAAACATCATTGGCTGAATGATGAAGATCAAAATATCTCTGGTCGTCAGGGACAAAGCCGATTAAAGCCTGTGTATTTTTTATTTGGGAAATATCAACTCCACTTCCACCTGCTTTTATCCATTCGGTTCCTGCATACTCAAGTATAGGAAGCCAGTTTTGCAGTTTAATCAGTGTTAACGAATCTGATGTAACAGCAAAGCCTTCAGGAGTAAAAACTCCACGATCTGATTCAATCGCCGCGATATGTTTTTCTTTTGTTGTGTCTGCATAATTCCCATATTCAATTCCTCCTTTTACACCGTTCTCTTCATTGATGTAAAAGATACATCTTATGGTTCTTTTTGGTTTTATAGAAAGTCTCTTAAACAAATCGAGAACTTCCAAAGACTGAATACATCCACCGCCATCATCATGAGCACCGCTGCCTAAATCCCAGCTATCAAAATGTCCTGATACAACTATAATCTCATCCGGTTTTTCTGTTCCTCTTAAATCTGCAATAACATTATAAGAAAGAATATCCGGTAAAGTTCTGCAGTTAAGTTTCATTTTCAATTTTAAGTTAGGGTCTTTTTTTAATGCGTCGCTTAAAAAATCAGCATCAAGAAAACCTAAAGAAGCTGCAGGAATTTTAGGAAGTGAATCAACATAATTATTCATTGAACCTGTATGGGGCACATTATCATGCTTAGTTGTAACTGATCTTATTAAAACTCCAACTGCGCCATACTTTGCAGCTTCAGTTGCACCCTGGCTTCGCTGATTCACAGCATCACCGTATCCCTGAAAAGTATTAACTGTACCAAGATCATGCGCTCTGCTGAAAAAAACTATTTTACCTTTAGCTTCATTTTGCCTCACCTTAAGCTCATCAAAATTTTGTACTTCAATTACTTCCGCAGTAATTCCTTTTTCATCAGTTCCAACACTTCTGCCGAGAGCGAGTATCTTTAATTCTTTTCCTTTAAAAAATTCTGATTCAACAATTACTGACTCCTCTTTTTCACCTCTTACCCAATTAGGAACCATTACAGGCTGAAGCCAGACTTCAAATCCAAGATCCTTCATTTTATTTTCTGCCCATCTAATTGCTTTCATAGAATTTTCAGAACCACTTAAACGTGGCCCAATTTCACATAATTGTCTAAGCCATTCATATCCTTTTTGCTCTCTTAAAGCACTGCCAACTATCTTTTTAGTTATTTCCATATACTTATCTTTTTCCTGCGAGATAATATTTGATGTTGAAAATGTAAGTAACATTAAAAGAATTAATAAACTTCTTTTGCAGGATGATGAAATTTTGTAAACCAAGTTTATGTTACCTTTTTTATTCTTGTAAAATTTAATATGGCAAATATATCAATTATGTTTTTATCAATCTAAAATTTTAAAAGACAATGTTTTACATCTTAATCATAATCGTACTCATGCTCGATTTAAATCCAATTAGGATTTAGTGTATTATTACAAATATCTCTTAAGTGCTAAATATTTACCTTAATTTGATAATGCTAAAACTTTAGATTTGAATGTGTAATTTGATAGGAAGCCTGCAAATTACTTTTTATTTTTATTGAAATAGAAATTGATTTTCTATATTTTTTCGCTCAAATTTCAAATATATAAGGAGGCTCAAGCGAGAATTTTCTACTGATGTTATAATTTCTAAATTTAGGCTTCTTTATTAAAGCGAGAACTAAAAAGTCAATCCGGATGAGCTTGAGCTTAATAATCCCGCTAAGCGGGATTATTATTTATTCATTTATCAGCTTTGGGTTTATAGACCGGTACACTTCACAGGTTAATAATTCAATCTGGCTTAATGTACTTTTAAAATATGAGCTTGATGCTGATAATTTTAAAGTTGAGGAACCACTAGAAAAGAAAAATCTTTTTACTGATAGCTCAACTCCTTCCGAAGATTTAATTTATCTGAATGCTTTCGGAGATTCCACAGAAACAGATTCACTTCTTAAAACAGATACAACATTAGTCTTAACAGATACCAATTTAGTTACAAAAGATACTATTGTTGTAGATTCATCTTCATTTGATTCTACTGCGCGTTTAAAATATTTCAGGTATCATCGTGAAGATCTTCCTTATGTAAGATTAAGTGAAAAGAAACCATCGCATTTCTTTGTTCAGCCGTCTCCAACTAATAAAACAAGAACAATCGAAATTGATTCTACCGGGCAGCTGGTAATTATTAAAGAAAGGATCGCCGGGCAGGAAACAAAGATTATCTTAAGTATGCCGATAGAGGAATATATTCAGATGCGTCTTGCTGCACGGGAAAGGCAGCTTTGGGAAGAGCAGGGTTATAAATATGAACTGAAGGATACGAAGAGGGAGCTTAGTGAACTTATTACGGATATAACTGATTTTGAAATTCCTCTGCCAAAAGTCGGAGTTCTAAGTATTTTCGGTGAACCAAAAATCTCTCTAAAGATAGGCGGTGCTGTTGATATTCATGGTGCATTCAGGAGTGAAACAACTGAAGGTGTTACTGCATCCCGTTTGGGTAATACGAGAAATGAACCCGACTTTAAACAGCAGGTGCAAATAAATGTAAGCGGCACTATCGGCGATAAGCTGAATATTAATGCTGACTGGAATACTGAAAGAACTTTTGAATATGAAAATCAGCTAAAGATAAAATATACCGGCTATGAAGACGAAATAATCCAGAGTATTGAAGCTGGAAACGTTTCTCTGCAGACTTCTCCGCTTGTTGGTGGTTCTGAAGCACTATTCGGCATTAAGGCACAATTTAAGATGGGACCATTATCTCTAACCACACTTGCCAGCCAGAAGAAAGGTGAAGTAAAAGAGGTAAGTGTATCCGGTGGTTCCAGTTCGCAGGAATTTACTGTAAGAGCTTATGATTATTCTACCAATCATTATTTTATTGATACTCTTTATTCAAGTGTAAACCTTGAACTAAATCTTTTTAATCGTTACTATGGAAGTGCTACACCTGTAGTAATATCAAATTACCAGGTCGTTGATATACAGGTCTGGAAATCAATAAAGATAATTACCTCAGATCGTTCAAAGGAAAGATTTGCTAATGCATATATTGATATAGATTCATTAACAGCTGGGCAGACTTATGATGATACTTTAAAATCGGATGATGAAGAACCAGACCCTGGCAAAATAGAAACCGGAAGATTTCTTCTTCTTGAGCAGGGAAGGGATTATATACTTCATCCTGAAACTGGTTATCTGACTTTCCTTACACAACTTCAGCCGGAAGATGTTATTGCAGTTGCTTACAGGGTAGAAAATGGCCCGGGAACGCAAGATGATTATTTCTATGGTGATTTTCTAACCACTGCAAATACAGATACATCTGTAAGGCTTGTTTTAAAACTTGTAAAACCGGAAGATTTACAACCAGCTTATGAGCAGGCTTGGAAGCTGCAGCTTAGAAATATTTACCCGGTTGGTGCCAGAAATATTAAGCAGGAAGGATTTGAATTCAATATAAAGTATGAGATTGAAGGACAGGAGCCCGTTATTGATCTTCCCGTTGAAGGTGGATTATCGGTAAGGCTTTTGGAAGCATTTGGTCTTGATGCACTTGATGCAAGCGGTAATCCGACTTCAGATAATCAATTTGATTACAGACCTGGTATTACGATCTTACCAACAACCGGAGAAATTATTTTCCCCGTACTTGAACCATTTGCCAGAGACCTTCCCTCTAGAATTCCTGATGAACGAAACTTTAGTGAAGTTTATGATACTACTCAGATATCTGCAAGAAATTTTAAGGCTAAAGATAAATGGCTGTTAACCGGAAAAAGCTCTGGTGAAGCATCTTCAACCTATCAGCTTGGTTTTAATGTTGTTGAAAACTCAGTAAGAGTTTTATTGAACGGGAGAGAATTAACTTCCGGCGTTGATTATGCTGTTGATTATAATATCGGACAGTTAACAATAAGAAATGATGCTGCTTTAGTACCTGGTGCAGATCTTAAAATTACTTATGAGCAGAATGATCTTTTCCAGCTTGCATCAAAAACTCTTCTTGGTGCAAGAGGTATAATTGACTTTTCCAAAAAAACTAAACTCGGTTTTTCTGCACTTAATCTTAATCAGCAAACTTTAAGTGATAAAGTAAGAATTGGTGAAGAGCCAATAAGCAATTCAATTTACGGTTTGGATTTCAGTACCTCTGCTGATCTTCCATTCTTAACAAGAGCTCTTGATAATATTATTTCAACAAAGCAGATATCAACATTTTCTTTCTCTGGCGAGTATGCTTATATAAATCCTGATCCTAATACAAAGAAGAGTACTATATCATCAGATCAGAATAAAAGTATAGCTTACATTGATGATTTTGAAGGGGCTAAAAGAATTATTCCTGTTGGTATATCTTATACAGGATGGAAAGATTTATCTCCTCCAAATATGCTGCCTTTTCTTTCTGACACTCTTACCGCTGCACAACTTATATCATATAAAGCAAAATCATGGTGGTATACAATTACACCTGGAAATGTTAATGTAAATGATATCTGGCCAAACAAACAAGCTGGGAAACAGGAACAGCAGGTAACGGTTATGGATTATGTATACCAGCCTGATACTCCGGGAACTTATAATACCAATCCTTTGATATATGAAAATCTCCAGCAAAACTGGGGTGGAATAATGAAAATCCTTTCTTCAACCGCAAGCAATCTTGTTGAAGAGAATATTGAGTTCATTGAATTTTGGGCACAGATTTATACTGCACCCGATGGTGCAAAAGTTTATATAGATCTTGGAAACATAAGTGAAGATGTAATCCCTAACGGAATTTTGAATACCGAAGATTTAAATCAGAATGATGCAATTGATGAGGGGGAAGATGTAGGACTTGATGGTTTATCCAATGGAAATGAAACTTCTCTATATCCTAAATCTGATCCGAGTGGCGATAATTTTTTCTTTGATGCGAGTGGTTCCTATAATCCTCTTGATTATTTCAGAATTAATGGCACTGAAGGTAATGCACTACTTTCAGACATTGGCAGACTACCTGATACTGAAGATCTTAACAGGAATGGAACTCCTGACCGTCTCAATAGTTATTTTAGATATGAGATACCTCTTGATACAAGTATGGTTACCAATCCTATAATAGCAGGAGGTGGAAGTAAGGGTTGGTATTTGTATAGAATCCCATTAAAAGATTTTACAAATACATTCGGAAGCCCTACTCTTTCTAATGTTGAGATGATTAGATTTTTTGTAACCGGTGTCAGCGATTCAATTCATTTAAGAATAACTGAGTTTAACCTCGTAGGCAGCCAGTGGCAGAAATTAGACAAGGAAGATACAGTACTCTCTGTTTCTGTTATCAACTTTGAAGATAATCCTGAATATAATCTTCCCCCAGGAGTCTTCCAGGAACGCGACCGAAGCAGACCAGATGAAAATATTTTAAGAAATGAACAATCTCTTAATCTTATAATAAACAATCTGCCTGATGGTGAATCAAGGGAAGCAATTAAATTTTTGTACCGCCCCCTTGATGTATTTAACTATTCTGAGATGAAGTTGTTTGTTCATGGGGATGAAAATAAGATGCCTGGTTCAGTTTCTTATAGTACAAATGGAAAATATTCTGCTGAGGTATTTTTCAGGTTTGGTGCAGATACAAATAACTATTATGAATACAGGCAGCCCGTTCTCCCTGGGTGGAATGAAATCAGTATTCCTTTTGATCAAATCACTGCACTTAAACAAACAAGAGAATCAACAAATATTATTTACAGCTCTCCGGTTCCTGGAAAGTCTGGTCATTTCTACCAGATTAAAGGAAATCCTACACTTACTTCAGTTAAGTTTCTCTCTGTTGGAATTCATAACATATCTGAACCACCTCCTCAAACGGTACTTGATTTTATTTCCGGTCAGGTATGGATAAATGAATTAAGAGTTGTTGGTGCAGACGACTCTCCCGGCTGGGCTTATAGCTTTAATTCAGCAATCAGGTTTGCTGATCTTCTTGGATTAAGCTTTACGATGAGTCAAACAAATCCCTATTTCCACAGACTTGCTGACAGGTTTGGTTCCAGAGTTGAATCAACCAACTGGAGTGTTCAAAGCGATCTTGATATACTTAAACTTCTTCCTGTGAATTTACCGGAAAGCAATTTGAAGGCAAATTATTCTCACACAGAATCTTTAGGTAAACCTCTTTACATACCCGGAACAGATATCAGAGTTGAGGAAGCAGGAAAACAGCTTGATGTTACTGATCCAGACTCAATTGATTTTGGTCCTAAAAATTCTTCAGAGCTTTTAAGCGAAACCCAAACATTAAATATATCTGATAGCTGGTCTACATCAGGTGTGAAGCTGAAAATTCCTTCAGCTTTCTGGTTAGTTAGAGATACCTGGAATGCACTTACTTTCGGATTTAACTATAATAAGACATTCAGCAGAAATCCTACTACACTCTCTAACAAAGCATGGATTTGGAATGCAAATATAGCATATGGACTAAACTTGAGCCCTGATTATTATTTAAATTTTGCTGATATACCTGTGCTTGGTACTTTATTTGGTTTATTCAGTGATTATAAAAATGCTAAATTTTATTTTACACCGCAGAACTTCACTCTCAATGTTACTGCAAAAAGAAACAGGAACACTAACGTAACAAGATCTCGTCTTACAGGAACACAAATTATAGGAGCCGAAGAGAAAATCACCAGAGATTTTACGGCAACGAGAGGATTCAATCTAAACTGGAAAATTACTGAAGGTGGTTTAATTAATCTTACAACTAATTATAATGTAAATGTAAATTCTTCACTGGCATATCTTGAAACAGTACAAATTGATAGTATACATGTTGTTCAGCGTCCTGAAGGTGAAATATGGAATGATATTTTTTCAGGTGAATTCTTTGGAAGAGATTATAATTATACTCAAAGCACTGAATTCAGAACTTCACCTAAACTTCCTTCACTGTGGGATTTAAATAAATTTTTTACAATCACTGCAGGATATTCCGTTAGCTACCAGTGGAATTTTGATTTCAGACAGGAGGATGTTGGAAGAAGTGCTGGCTTTGGAAGTAAAACATCTCTTGGACTTACATTAAGAATTAAAGCTTTAGCAGATCCTTTGTTCAAATCAGAAGAAGAAACTCAAAATAAAAATACAGGAAATATTCAGAAAGAGGACAGAACTAAAAGAAACATAACTGAAGAAGGAAAAGATTCCACTCAAATTACAGTTAAAGATTCGCTTACGACAGGTGATACAGTACTGGTAGATGGAGAAAAAAAATCTGCAATTAAAAATGCTTTATTATTTCTTCGTTCAGTTGCAAAAGTAATCTTTTTCGATTATGAAAGTATAACAATTAATTTTACAAGTGATAATAATCTTTCAAAATCCGGAATAGCCGGTAAAGGAACTGGTTTTGGTAATTTCTGGGGATTTACTCAGAATGATGACTTGGGTCCATCGAGAGGTTTTATGCTTGGCTTAAGCAGGGATGTTGGCACCAGAGCAATATCGCCAACCACAAACCTGAGTGATGTCTTCTCTCATAAAAATAATATTGATTTAAGAACTTCAAAACCTTTATGGGAAGGCGCAAAGATTGATCTAACATGGAAAGTAGGATGGTCTTTAAATAAAACAACAACTTTAAGAGCTGATGCTAATGGTGATCTGTTTGTTTCAAACGAAGTTTCATCAGGAAGTATCAATAGGAGTTTCTTAACCCTCCCATCATTTTTGTTCTTCTCCGTTTTTGATAACGGCATTAAAAAAGTTAATGAACTTTATGATCCTAATTCCGGGGATGCTAATGCCAGTCTTTCATCAGCTTTTATAGAAGGTTTTGAAACTTTTCCCTGGCTTTCAAAGCTGGGACCACTGAAAGATGTTGCAAAATATATCCCCCGCCCAAACTGGCGAATTACTTGGGATGGTCTTGAGAGCTTTTTCTTATTTAAACAAATTGCTAAGAGAGTTTCACTCGATCATGCATATAGTTCATCTTATACTGAAGGATGGAGATTGACTCCGGATGGAGTTCAGGAAATACAAACACAAAGAATTGAATATGGTTTTGCACCATTAGTTGGTTTGAATTTCACATTTGGTCAGTTGTGGGAAGGAAATCTTACAAGCAATCTAAAATATTCCACACGAACAAATTATGATCTTGGTATTTCGACGAGAAATATTACAGAAACATTCTCAAGAGATATTGGTATAACCGCCGGGTATTCCAAATCAGGTTTCGAGCTTCCACTGTTTGGAGTTTCATTAAAAAATGATATTGAATTCAGCTTTTCATACACAAGTACACAAAACTCAATTGTAAGGTATGAAATGGCTAATTTTACTGAGGAAGGAATTCCGCAGGATGGAACAATTAGAACAACTATAGAACCGAGAATTAAATATACAATCAGTTCAAAAGTTACACTTTCAATTTTCTATAAAAGATCAACTGTTGAACCGGAAGGTGCTGCAAGAATTCCTCCCACAACAACAAATGAAGCCGGTTTGGATGTTCATATTTCTATTCAATAAACTAACTTCAGGCAATTTTCTTGCATCTATACTTGAACTTGAACTTACTCGTGTGATACAGGAATTAAAATTCCGTTTTTAATTGTAAGTATTTACCAATTTGATTAATCTTAAAAGGTTTTAAAGGAATAATTTTATGAAATCAAAAAGAATATTATGGGTTGATGATGAGATTGAGCTTTTACGTTCACATATAATTTTTCTTTCTGAAAAAGGTTTTGAAGTTGATACAGTGACTAATGGTGAAGACGCTGTTTCTTCTGTAAAAGAAAACACCTACGATCTCATATTTCTTGATGAAATGATGGCAGGAAAAGGCGGGCTTGAAACTCTTGGTGAGATAAAAGAGATAAACTCAAATATTCCTGTTGTTATGGTTACCAAGAATGAGGAGGAAACCCTGATGAATGAAGCGATCGGCGGAAAGATTGATGATTATCTAACAAAGCCGGTCAACCCCAGCCAGATTTTGCTCGTTTGCAAAAAAATTCTTGAAGGAAGAAAAATCTCAGGTGAATATGCTGCAAAAGATTATCTTCAGGATTTTAGCGAGATATCACGTCAGATGTTAATGAGCCCGGACTTTGATGAGTGGATAGCAATTTATTTAAAGCTTGTTGGCTGGGATGTTGAACTTGATGCCCATCCAGATCTTGGTCTCAGACAAACACTTAATGACCAGAAAAAAGAAGCGAATAAAGAATTTTCAAAATATGTTGAAAAGAATTACAGGAACTGGATATCTGCAAAAGAAGATTATGAAAAGCCTGTCCTTTCGACTGAGATAGTTGAAAGATATGTGATTGACCTTCTTAAAGAACCAAACAAATCAGTTTTCCTTTTTGTAATAGACTGCCTGAGACTTGATCAATGGCTGGTTATGGAAAAGCATTTAAATGAACTTTTCAAAATCAATAAAGAATATTATTATTCAATTCTTCCAACAGCAACTCCTTATTCAAGGAATTCTCTATTTGCAGGTTTGTATCCTTCAGAGATAGAGAAACATTATCCTCAGTTATGGATATCCGGCAATGATGATGAAAAAAGCATGAATAAATATGAAAAAGAATTACTTCAGCTTCTGCTTGATAGAAAAAGAATAAACCTTAAAAATGATTTAAAATATATAAAGATCATTGATCCTGAAGTCGGCAGGAACTTTGAACAGAATATTCTTTCATATAAGAATACGCACTTTACTGCAGTTGTGGTAAACTTTCTTGATATGATTGCACATGGAAGGTCAGATTCTGATATTCTTAAAGAAATTGCACCGGATGAAGCGGCATACCGCTCTTTAACCAATAGCTGGTTTATTCATTCTTCTTTACTTGCAACATTTAAAACCCTTGCTAAAATGGAAAATGTGAAAATTGTAGTTACAACTGACCATGGCAGCATCAGGTCTTTAAGAGGTGCAAAAGTTCTTGGAGACAGGGAAGCTTCAACTAATCTTCGCTTCAAATATGGCAGGAATCTTAAAGCTGATGAGAAGAATGCTGTTTTCATAAAGAATGCAGATGATTATAAACTTCCCAAACGTGGAGTTACGATTAATTATATAATTGCAAAAGAAGATTATTATTTTGTTTACCCGACTGATTACCATAAATATCTTACGTATTACAAAGATACATTCCAGCATGGCGGAATTTCTATGGAAGAAATGATATTGCCTGTAATAACAATGGAACCAAAGTAAGTGAACTATCCTTTTGAGAAAGCTGTTGCATCTCCTGAAGAGACAAAAGAACTTGCCGGGGCTTTTGCAAATCAAATTAATTCCGGTCAGCCTGTTGTTTTAAATGGTGAACTTGGTTCAGGCAAAACATTTTTTGTAAAGCAAGCTTGTAATGTTTGGGGGATAACAAATGTTAGCAGTCCCTCATTTGCAATTGTAAATAATTATAATAATACAAAGCCTGTTTATCATTTCGATTTTTACAGGATAAAAAACAGGGAAGAACTTTTTGATATAGGTTTTAATGATTATCTCAACGATACCGAAGCTGTTATTTTTATTGAATGGGGAAATCTTATTCCTGAAATTCTGCCTAAGAGAAGAATTGAAATCAATATAGAAATTCTTGAAGATACAAAACGTTTCTTCAGATTTATTAAGTATGGATAAATTAGGAATTAATAATATAATAATTACCAAGTTATGCTGAACTTGTTTCAGCATCTTCTTATGCTAAGAGATTCCGATCCCGACAAAGTCGGGACGGAATGACACCTCATTTTATTTAAAATGATTATGCTGAATTATAAACCAATCCTCGCAATAGAAACTTCCGAAAAGAACTGTGGAGTTTGTCTCTATTTCACCGATGAAAAATATTTTGAATTCTCTTTTCGTTTAAAGAATGCTCATTCGGAAAAAATATTTGAACTAATAGATAAACTATATAAGACATCGGACTATTCTTTACAGGAAACAGGATGTATTGCTGTTTCTTCGGGTCCCGGTTCCTTTACAGGTTTAAGGATTGGAATGTCGGCAGCAAAAGGGCTGGCTTTTGGTTCCTCACTGCCAATAATTCCTGTACCTACATTTGAAGCAATGGCATTCCAGCTTAGTGATTTTTATTTGGATGGAACTCAGTTTTTAATTGCTAATAAAGTAAATGCTGAAGAGGTATATTATGCGAAGTTTCAAATTAAGGGTAATAATTATATATTTGTAGAGAATCTAAGCATTATTAAACATTCAGATTTAAAACAGAATAGTAATTTAATTTTTGGTAATGTAGTTAATCATAAGCAGCTTAATGAAACTGCATTTTTATTTTCTGCTCCTTCCGCTAAATATGTAGCGAAATGGGCTGAAAAATTTGGCTCTGATAAATTAACATTTGATTATGATTATCTCGAACCAAATTATCTAAAAGAATTAATAATTAAAGGGATGAATAAATGAAAAAGAAGATTGCCTTTTTATTTTTAATATTTATTTCAATTGCATACTCGCAATTATTAGGACCAAAGATTGTTGTTCAGCAGCCGCTGCATGATTTTGGAGATATAGTTCAGGGAGAAAAAGTACAGCATAATTTTATTGTTACTAATACCGGCGGAGATGCTTTGATAATAACAAATGTAAGGGCATCATGCGGTTGTACCGCAGCTTTACCGGATAAAAAAGAATTAGCTCCAGGTGAATCCACAAATATTAAAGTTGAATTCAATTCAACAGGAAGAATCGGTAAGCAGGATAAAATAGTTTATGTTACTTCCAACGATAAAGAGAATCCTGAAATCCAGTTAAAGTTTACGGGGAATGTAGTTAAACAGGAAACAGCAAATGTTAAAACCAGTTCTGGTCCTTCACTTGAGCTGCCTAAAACTCAATTTGATTTTGGAAAAGTTACTGAAGGCAAAGTGGTTGATCATATCTTTACTTTTAAAAATACAGGCAGTGCAACTTTAACAATAAATGAGGTTAAAACATCCTGTGGATGTACTGCAGCTTTACTTAGCAAGAAAGAATTAGCTCCCGGTGAAGAAGGAACTATTAAAGTTGAACTGAATACCGCAAACCGTTCAGGTAAGATGTCAAAAAATGTAACTATTATTTCAAATGATCCTAAGGAACCGCAAAAATATCTTACCATCTATGTTGAAATATTAAAAGAAGGATCTAATTAATGGCATGGTTTAAGAGATCGAAGGAGAATATTTCTCCTGAGACTCAGAAAAAAGAACTGCCAGACGGTTTATGGGAAAAATGCCCAAGCTGCAATGAGATAATTCATAAAAAGCAGCTCGAACAAAATCTATGGACTTGCCTTAAATGTGGTTATCATTTCAGAATTGGAAGTAAAGAATATATAGACATCCTTCTTGATAAAAGTTCATTCAAAGAACTTGATAAAAAAATGCGTTCCGCCGATCCCTTGAATTTTGAGGATACAAAGAAATATGCAAATCGTATTCAGGAAACAATTAAAAAAGTCGGGCTTAATGATGCTGTACGAACCGGAACAGGAAAGCTTAATGATCTTGATGTAGCATTTGGCTGTATGGATTTTAAATTCATTGGCGGAAGTATGGGTTCTGTTGTTGGTGAAAAGATTGCCAGGTTAACCGACAAAGCATATAAAAATAAACTCCCGCTAATAATTGTATCTTCAAGCGGTGGTGCAAGAATGATGGAAGGTGCGTATTCACTGATGCAGCTTGCAAAAACAAGTTCACGGCTTGCAAAATATTCTGAACTGGGTATACCATATATTTCTGTTATGACTGATCCAACTACAGGCGGTACAACAGCAAGTTATGCAATGCTTGGTGATGTACACATCGCTGAGCCCGGTGCACTTATTGGATTTGCCGGTCCGAGAGTTATTAGGCAGACCATTGGAAAAGATCTTCCTGAAGGTTTTCAGCGCTCAGAATTTTTATTGGAACAGGGTTTTGTTGATTTAATCGTTCACCGTAAAAATTTAAAAGAAACAATTTATAATGTTTTGACTCTACTCAACTAGAGGATTCAGATCAAAACAATTTCTACTGTTAAAGAAATGCATTCCGTTTCCCATTCTTTAAAAAGAATGGGAAAGAAAATCGGGCTTGTTCCTACAATGGGGTATCTACACGAAGGACATCTTTCCCTTATTAAAAAATCTTTAGAACTTTGCGATGTAACCGTTGCATCAATTTTTGTTAATCCATCACAGTTTGGACCTTCTGAGGATTATGAAAAATATCCGAGAGATATTGAACGTGATAATAAACTGTTAAAAGAGCAAAACGTTGATTATCTCTTCACTCCATCTGCGGATGAAATTTATCCCTCAGGTTACCAGACTTATGTTGAAGTAAATGAAATTTCAAAAAAGTTTGAAGGGGAGTTCAGACCGAATCATTTCAAAGGTGTTACAACTATTGTTTCAATATTATTTAATTGTATTCAGCCGGATTATGCTTTCTTCGGACAGAAGGATGCACAGCAGGCTGCTGTAATTAAGCAGATGGTGAATGACCTGAAATATGATATTGATATAAGAGTTTGTCCTATTATTCGCGAATACGATGGTTTGGCAATGAGTTCACGGAATGTTTATTTATCTCCTGAAGAAAGAACAAAAGCTCTCTTCATTCATAAAGCCCTTTTATATGCAAGAAAATTGATTGAAGGAAAAGAAACCAGTCCACAAACAGTTGTTGATAATATGAGAGTAATTTTTAATGAGGAAAAAAGTATAAAGCTGGATTACATTGGTATTGTAAATGCTTATGGATTCAGAGAAGTTGATTTACTTGAAGATGGGAATGAGTATTATATCCTTGTTGCTGCGAGAGTAGGGAATACAAGGTTGATTGATAATGAGTTGATGAGATTGCAATGAGTAGTCTTTAAGTCAGTTTGTTCTAAAAAATATTTTTATCCGCCAAAAGAAGGCGGACAAGTAAATAAAAAGCAGTTGCGGTTAATTGGCATTGTTGTTCTGGGCAGCCGGTTAGCGGCAACATCGTTAGGCAACAGCAAAATTATAATATTTTTTTTACAAAGGAGGAGTTTATTATATGAACAGATATTTGTTTTTCTTTAAAGACTTTTTTAGAAAGATTATTTATATAAGCTTTCTATTCACTATCATATCTTCAACGGTGACAGCACAAAATGTAAATGATATTCCGAAAATGCCTGGTGTATATTACAAATCAAATAATACTTATGTTAAAATACCTGGATGCCCAACAAAAAAGTGTGAAGGTATTACTGAGGATTGGTTGAAAGTTGCAAAAAAAACTTCTGTTCCATATAAGGATCCAAATTTTCTTCTTCATTCTGTACTTTTTAGTTCAGATGAGACTAACGCTAATGACAGTATTACAAAAAAATCCACAATCTCTCTCATAAAGGTTTCAATTCTGCAATGGAATTCAAATGAAATACCACAAATTGATTACGATTTTAAAGTTATCGATTCCGAAAATAATATTGCGCTTCTTGTATGTAAAGGTCAATTCAAACCTGGTATATATGTGATTCTCCGAAGTCCGAATAATGTTGATAGGTTTGGAACTGTCGTAGACAAGGAAGGAATTACACAATACATTGCCTTTGATAAAGGATATAATATTATAGGAAGAGCTACACCAATCATTGTATTTTCTA
>Ga0154732_1142_pt1 | contig 15089 bp, 10 predicted proteins | sample Rifle2008BG16ft_FD_105740 | JGI IMG/M metagenome (GOLD analysis project Ga0154732, IMG submission 105740) | Ignavibacteria bacterium RBG_16_34_14 | reverse complement strand
GCGGGTACTCAAGATTAAAATTTGGTGTGTTGTGAGGAACTGCGACAGTGATATATGATGGATTAAAAGTTGTCAGTTCATGATAAGCTGCGGCCGAAGTAAGACAAACAACCGCTTTTTTGTGAGAGTTGCAAACGTCGGCAAAACTGCTGTGTTCATCCCAAGGATAGTTTACAAGTTTATAGAGACCAGGTTTAATTTTTTCAATCAGTCCTTCACTCACTGCCTTAGAAATACTTCTTGTCTGAACCCCGTGTTTTCGGAGTTCTTGCATTCTTGCAAAACCTTTATGGTTATTAAATATTTTAAGCAGTGTGTCCATAATTATAGTTGAATCATTTCTTAGGCAAATATACAAAATTTGCCTAAGATTCGATTCATTTTTAATGGTTCGATTTTACTGCCAATTGTGACGATTGGCAGAAGAATTGAATGAGTCGTTTTCAAGGTAAATGAGATGAATCTACCTTGAATTAGAACCATGTTTTTTGAATTTGTTGTTAGACAAATTTTTAGAATTTGCATACGATTAGATTCACTTTTGGCGGTTTTTTCTACTGCCAATAGAAGGGATTGGCGGTGATTTAGAACCGACAAGTCAAAGCGGAGTGAATGAAATTCCTATCGATTGGATATGCTCAATATTGGAAATAAAATAAGTTTAGTATTTTGATAACCTCTTTTCTAACTTATCATAATCCTCAAGATATGCTCGCATGAGACTTTTCCAGAGCTTGCCATGATTCGGAACATGGAAATGCAGCAACTCGTGAACTATGACGTATTCACCTAGTTTTTTAGGCATATTTAAAAGCTCAGCATTGAAACTGAGATTACCGGCTGTTGAGCAGGAAGCCCATTTACGGCTCATAGGTCGCACAGAGATGCTCTTTAAAGGGATATCTAGGTCAATGGCATACTTGACTACCCTTTTCTTAAACTTGGCTTTATCTGATTTACCCGCCAAGTTTATACCTTTAAAGAAGTGGGCGGGCAATATATTTCTAGGTCTTTTACTTCTGCTCATTGGCTTTAATAAACAGGTTAAATAAGTGATCTATTAGTGCATTTGCTTTGTCTATATCATCAATTTCCTCTAGTAGCACGCCATATAGTTTTAGTCTTAAATCTCTTGCCGAAGCTTCGCTTTTATTCCAGTTGGGATATTCACTAAAAGCTGTTTTAAATTTCTTCGCTGTTTCATCTGAATTTTTTATACCGGATTCATTCAGTTTTTCAGATAGAAAATATTCTAAATCATCTAATCCTTTTTGTTTTTGCTTTTCTTCTTTCTCACTAATACTATCTAAAAGAGATTTAAGTTTATCAAGTGCTTCTTCTGTACTGATTATTCTATCCTCATAATCCTCTTGTATCTGATGGGCTTTATCCTTTAGTGAAATTAAAGTAAGATCACCGCTTTCCTTCTCTGCAATTTTCTCAATACTCTTAATAAGATTTATAACTTTTACATTTTCAGGCATTTTATTGGCTTTAATCGCTTCAATTGTTTCTTTATCAAGTCCGATTAATTCTGTTCCGGTTCCAAAAATATCTATATCAACCTTGTCCTTTACAAGCTCAGCCGTCTTACGCTGAAATTCTTTATCAACATAGATTCTGTTCGCAAAAGCATTTCGAACTACGTAATAGATTTGTGTTAATGTTTTATAATCATCTATGAATGGTCTGAGAAATACATCCGGGGATATTATCTCATAAAGCATTTCTAATTCTTTGTAAAACTTGAAGAATTCTTTACGCTTGGATTTATCTTTAAAATATTCAACGAGTAAATCTATATCCTTATCGTTATAATTTCCTTTGATCAAAGAAAGATATTGTACTGCCTCTTTCTCCATATAATTCTTGAATAAGGTTTTTAGCAATGCAATATCGCGAACAACGCTTTTTACATCATCAGAATCAAAAGCTAAAGCTTTTTCGAGCTTATCAAATATTCCGATAAAATCTAAAACAAATCCGAAAGGTTTCTTCTTACCGCTTTCTGTTTCATAAGGACGGTTTACTCTTGCGATTGCTTGCAACAATGTATGATCTCTCATTGGTTTATCTAGATACATTGCGTAAAGAATTGGTGCATCGAATCCGGTAAGAAGCTTTTCAGTGACTATTAAAATCTTCGGTAATTGATCTGGTTTGCAAAAACTTTTTCTTATTCTCTTTTCATCTTCTTTTGTGATGTGATACTTTTTCAGTTCCTCTGAATCGTTATAGTTTCCGGTATAAACAACTTCAGAATAATTTGCTGGTAAATATTTATCTAGTGCTTTTTTATACTGTGCACAAGCTTCTCGATCAACACCAACTATGAAAGCTTTATAGCCAAGGTTTTCAACATGAGTTTGATAATGTTCTGAAATGAACTTTGCAATCTTATCGACTCTCTTTTTTCCCTTTAAGAAGTTTTTGGTGACTATTGCCCTTTCAAGTATTTTATTCAGTTCATCTATATCGCTTATACCTTCAGCTTCTGCTAAACTTAAAAATTCTTTCTCCAATGTTTCTTCGGGAACTAAAAGATCATTGGAAGCCAATGTATAGTAAAGTGGTAGAGTTGTTCCATCCTCAATAGAATCTGAGATGGAATATTTATCTAGATATCCATGTTCATCATCTATTCCGAAAGTCTTAAATGTACCTTTTCCATAGGCAGTTTTATCTATTGGTGTTCCGGTGAAACCGATGTAAGTAGCATTAGGAATTGCTGCCATTAGATAATTTCCTAGATCACCGGATGTTGTACGATGTGCTTCATCTACAAGTACATAAATATTTTTTCTGAGATTTACTTTCTCTGGCATTTCATTAAACTTGTGAATCATGCTTATAATGATTCCACGATAATCTTCTTTTAGAAGATCGCGAAGCGTTACAATTTTATCTGCATGTTCAATATTCTTTAATCCTAATGCAGTAAGATTCCTAATCATCTGGTCTTCAAGCTCATTTCGATCAATAAGTAAAATGATTGTGGGTTTATCTGTTTCTTTAAGCTTGAAAAGAATTTCAGCAGCTTTAATCATCGTATATGTTTTACCGGAACCTTGTGTATGCCAAATCAATCCACGGGATTTAGTTCCATCAATGCTTCTTCTAATTACTTTTTCAACTGCTTTAACTTGATGCTGACGAAGTATGTACTTATTCAGTTCTTCATTCTGTTCCGCAAATATTATGTAATTTTTTATATACCTTAATATCGTTTCAGGATTAAAAAATGTTTTGATTTTTAATTCAAGATTGCCGATCTCGTGCTCTCTCCAATTAAAAAGATTTTTACGATTAAGATTCCATGTTACACCATAAGAAAAACCTAATGCTTCAGTAACTGAAAATATTTGCTGTGGGATGAGCATTTCCGGGGTTTCATTGTGGTAACGTCTTATCTGATCTATTCCGATTGCGATAGCTTCATCCTTGGTTGCATTCTTACATTCGATAACTACCAATGGAATACCATTAACTAAAAAGACTACATCTTCACGATTACCATAACGTCCGTTGTGGTGATAGTATTCTTCCGTTATTTGAAAGATGTTATTAGAGGGTTTTTCAAAATCTATTAGCTTTAAGTTATACTCTCGATTATCATCATTGTTAAAGAAATTCTTTTCACCTCTCAAATACTCAAGAAAATCTTTGTTGCCTTGAATATCAAAACGAAGTAAGGATAATTGAGAAATTATATCTAATGGGTTTATCAGTTTCGGATTAAACTCAGTCAGTTTTTGAATTAAAATATCCTTAAAGAAAAGTGAAGAGCTTTTAATTCTTTCTTGTGGTAGTGATGCTGAAGTATCAAAGTGGCGAAGTTCTTCTGCTTTAGACTGGAGTATAAATTTCCAATTTATTTCTTGGGCATATTCTAAAATTCTTTGCTGGACTGTTTTATGTTCTGTGAATGATTGATTCATTATAATCTAATTTACAATAAAGATATCATGGTAATTTGTATTGACAACCTTAAACTGTTGAACTATATTTGTGACGAAAATTAACCCGGCTTGTTCGAAGCGTGACGTTATGCGTCAAGTTGTAAGTAGGACAAGCGGGGTTTTTTATTTTTATTCAATGATCTTTCTTGTCCTCTTTGCGTTAAAAAATTTTTAACAACGCAATAAATATCACGATTTCCAATAGTATTTAAACATTTTCCCGCCTCTTTTGCGTTCTTCTGCGTTATTTCTGCGTTTAACTTTTTTAATAACGCAAAAGCTTAGAGTAAAATCCAAGCACCTTTTTTGGGGCTTCCTTTAAATTGTATTTTATTCTCTTTCTTGAGAAGTCTAAGTAAATTAAAAATCTGGTGCCGGGAAAGAGAAGGGAAAATTTGTTCAAGTTCTTCCATGGTACCTTTACCATGATTTTCTAAATGTTTGATAATAAGTACCTTCTTTGTTTCTGTATCCAAACCTTTTTTCCTTGTGTAAATTCCTTTCTCACCTAAAAATGTATAAAATCTTTTTGATAAAATAAATTTCACACCTCTACCTCTACCGAATTTTTCAATTATACCTTGATCAGACATACGGATAATAGAGTTTTGAAATTCAGCGGGAGGAGTTTTTCCCTGCCTTATATCATCGAATATAAGAAGGTCTTGCGTTGTCCACTCAATTTTCTTCTCAGACGAAACTTTCTCTAAAAATTTTAGGAATTTAATATCCTGTATCTCACCTATTATTTTAAGTATTACAGAAAATGCATCTGATTTTGAATAATCAGGACGGGGTTTTGCTTCTTCTATTGAAAGTCGAAACATTTTATCAACGCCCTGTCCGCTTCTTTCAACTAAGCCGCATTTTTGAAAAACTTCTGCTATCCTTCTATTGCGGGGATATTGTTTGTAAATAATATTATCGAGCGTAATGCCAGCAGGAAAACCTCCCGGACTTTCAATTTCAAGAAGTGCTGGATATTGCCGGATAAATACTGAACTCTGCAAATTATAGTCACGATGGCATACAGCATTTAGTAAACCTTCTCTAATCACTTCTTCATTAAAATTAGGAATATCCCTGATAAACAATCCTTCCTGAATATGCTCAACATCATTACGAAGATTAATTTGATCCCATAGTTTATTATGAATTGATAAGAAGCCAATCCGGTAATCATACCGCTGCTGGGCTTGAATTGATGATTCAATGCTTCTGTATTCAAAAACTATTTCAGCATTTGGGAGTAATTTCCCGAGAGATTCCTTTTTCCCTAAAAGAATAAGTGCAGCATAATTTAATTTACCGTCAACCAGAAGTTCTGCATCGGAAAATAATTGTTCAACAGGTAAGGTTAGAATTTGAGGGTTACGTGATTTACTGGACCAGAGATGTCTTAGTTCAGCAACTGCTATTTCATCTAAGTCAGAGATGGTTGCAGCATTACAAATCTCTGCTGAAAAATCAGGTTGCGCTTCATCAAATATTCTCTTTAATTGTTCGGGAGTCATCGGTTCAAGAGATTCTCCAACTCGCATATAAGATGCACCCTTGTACTGTAAAGGCAAACCAATTGGTCGTGATGGTATTTCAAATATTAAAATCCTCTTACCGATGTAAAAAAATTCTTCAATATCAATTCTGAGCTTTAATAAATCCAGCAGGTCTTTTTTGAGGGAAAGCGGATTTTGGAATGCATTTGTTCCCACAACATTGTGAGGAAAATTATCATCAACACCAAGTATTAAATGTCCACCGCACTCATTAGCAATAGCATTACAGTATTTTTTTAATCGTTCCAAGTCATACTGCTGTTTTGCTTCTTTAAATTCAAGATGTTCTTTTTCTTTTGATTGAAGCCATTGCTCGAATTGTCGTATTGAAACAGACATTTAATTTACCTTTCCCGAAGGGATGGATTCCCACTCTTCGTCTATATCAAACTCTATATCTTTAACACGGATTTGACCAGTCATTAGTTGGTTAAGCAAAGTTTTAAATAAATCTTGAAGTTGTATTTTATTGTTACTATGAAATTCAATTTTACTATCAAGAGATGAAAGGATTCTTGCTATTTCTTTTTGTTCTTCAAGTTGTGGTAATGGAATGAGCATCTGTTTTACGTTATCATCACGAACAGCAGGATAACTTGCACCAGATTGAAGTTTTCCTATTCTTTCAATAAAAAAATCTGTTCTTATATATTGAAAAAGAAATTCGTGATCAAGAACTTTAGATTTACATCTTAAAATGCAAAAAGCGGTACTGCAATATTCATCATCATAGAATGATTTTATTTTGGCTATTCTCTTTAAAGTTGGACGAATAGTCGCAAAAATAATATCATCGGTTTTTACGACCTTTCTTGCTCGGCCAGGTGCTTCTATGCCTTGGACATATTGATGATCAACAACAGAAAATGATTGATTGGAAACAGACGATACATCAATGTACTTGATATATTTATTAGGCAATAGTGAGGGATTTCTTGTCTGTGTTTCTTCGACACAATTTTTAATTTCTACAACTTCCCAACTTTCCGGTATTAGACCAATCTCTCCGCCTAAGGCGGATTGTTTTTGTGGTTCGCCGTTTAGTCCCTCGGTAAAGAGTTTTTGCATTAAAGCTTTTTTAAGTTCTTGAGTGGTTTTAATTAGCTGCTCTTGTGTCTCAATTGCTTGCTGAATTTTGGAAAGTACGTGTGCAATTTTTTTTCTTTCTTCCATCTTGGGTAGAGCTATAGGAAAATCGCGTAATTTAAAGAGTGGAATGTATTTCTGAGTTGAACCACCGACCGAATTATTAATATAAACTTTTGCGATGGGAGATTGAAACCAATAAAAACAATATTCACTTAATTCAAAGGAATTAGATTTGAATAATCCTATATTTTTAATCGAAAATACTGGATCATTCTTAATTATAGCAACTTCCCCTATAGTACCAATCATACTAAATAAAATATCATATTTATCAACTCTGCTTCTTTGATTTACTTCAAGATAATCTTCTTTACTTATGAAGTAATCAACTTCGCTTATGTCGATTGTTCCATTTTTAATGTATTTTGAGGTAACAAGTGGATAACCATCAGTTAATTTTTTAGGAGTATCGTGGGTTCCATCTGAAACTCTATTGAATAAAGCTTCAGCACGGATAATATCCCAATCCTCCGGAATTAAACCGATATCAGTTTGTTTGAAGTTGTTGGTCATATTTTATAACTTAATGCAAGAATTTAGCAGCGCTTAGAATAGTATTCTAAGTTTGACGTCCCGCTTCGGTGGGACGTTTCTTTTTTATTTAATAACCTAGTTTTTGAAAAATAGTTTTTAATTCTCCATCAATATCTTTTGATTCTTGTTCAAGTTCTTTAAGCTCTTCCAAAATTTCACCTATTGGTCTGTATACTTCTTCATCGGCTGTATGTATATATCGGGTCGGAGATAAGTTATAATCGTTTTTTACACTTTCTTCTTTTGCAATTATCTTACTGAATTTATCAATCTCTTTCCAGTTAAGAAAAGCGTCTACGATTTTGTGCTGGTTTTCTTCCGGTATATAGTTTTTGGGCTGCCCTTTTATAAAATCTTTAGAAGCATTAATAAGTAAAATTTTATCTTTCTTTCCAGTTGACTTATTTCGATTTAGAAATAAAACTATACCAGGTGCTGAAGTATTGTAGAAGAGATTCTCAGGTAAATAAAGCACACCTTCAATAAAATCGTTTTCAACAAACCATTTACGGATTTCTTTTTCTTTATTTGTGCTTTGGTTGCCCGATCCTCGTGAGACTGCTCCGGTATCTAAGACAATAGCTGCCCTTCCTCCGCCTCCGGCGGAATCATTCAAAGAAGCGAGAATATGCTGCACCCAACCCCAATCTGCCGTTCCGTTTGGCGGATAGCCAGCAGGAAATCTTTCTAGCTCGTCGTTTTCATAAGTCTTTTGGTTAAATAAGCTTTGGTTCCACATTGGATTTGCAGCAACACGATCAAACTTCTTGAGTCCTGTCCCGGTTTGGTCGGGATTATTTCCTTCCCGAAATTTGGGGTTGTTCATAGTATCACCAATTTCGATAATGCCTTCCATATCGTGAATAACCATGTTCATATTAGCCATTGCCCAAGTGTTTGGCAGGTATTCTTGTCCATAGAGCTTTAACGGCGCATATTTAGCTTTAGAACGTAAGTTCATCTTCTCTTGAAGTGCAATCTGAAGTTTAATTAACAATCCAGCAGAGCCGGTACAGGGATCGTACATTTCCATTCCGGGTTCAGGGTCAAGTATTCTTGCCATTATTAAACCAACTTCCATCGGAGTATAGAACTCTCCGGCACTCTGTCCACCACCTTCAGCGAATTTACGTATTAGGTACTCGTAACTTCTTCCGATTATATCCGGTTCAACATCTTTAAGACCTAATCTTTTTTTACTTATCTCCTCAATAAGATTACTTAGTCTATCATCTTCAATATCTCGCTGTCCGTGTGTAGTGGCGTTAAAATCTACTCTATCAATAATTCCTTGCAATCTCGAATTCTCGCGAGCTATCGAGCGCATAAAATCGGTAAGCTGTTCACCTATTTTTGAAGATAATTTTCGGATAACCGACCAGGTGGATTCGTCCAGATTTTCAGGTCGAAGTGGTATGTAGAAACGTGTGAGCTTACGATCTTTGTTTATTAGTTTTAGGGCTTTTTCTTTTGAGCCGACATTCTCGACAACTCGATTAACTTCATCATCGAATACATCACAGAGGCGTTTTACAAAGATGAGTGGTAATATGAAGTCTTTGTATTTGGGTGCGTCTTGTGCACCTCTAATGGCGCACGCCGCATCCCAAATCCAGGATTCTAGAGATTTGGAGTTGTTGTTAGACATGACTGCTATTTAATATCAAAAATTATCTTTGATAAAAATAGTAAATACTTTTTAGTAATGCACTTGAAAGGAAGAATTCTAAAATGTCAACTAAGCTAGGGTTTACCTTACTTTCACTAGCACCATTGTCATATGGAATTTTTTCAAGGTGGCAACTATTTTTAACATAAAGGCTTAATGATATATGTATTACAGTACCGCAACATGCATTTTGATGTTATCGAACAAATTATATTCATCATTCAATTATTTACTTATTTATACTAACATAATAAAAAAAATACAAAGTAGATAAAGAAAGTTTATTAAAATGTGTTTCGATAAAAGTTCATATGAAAAACAAAAACCGCCGGACACAATCAAAATGTCAAGGCGGCTATGTAGTTAAAAATGAGGTAATGAGCGAAGCGAAACAAAACCTTTTATTAACAAATATATGGCGAATGAAAGTTTCCGCCAAAGGCGGACAGCAATTTTTGTGAAGTGAGCGAAATGAAATTTCATCAGCAAAAGAACGAGGTAAAACCGAATCTGTGAGTAAGATCAGGTAATTTTATTAGTGAAACGAAAAATTACTGCTTACGAATATTTTAGTGAGCAAAGCGAGCTTCAACATTTGTGATAGTTTTACCAATTGTCTTTGAGAGCTGACCACTATCTAAAATGACTACATCAAACTTTCTTTCTGTCTATACCTTACCTATTTAACTTGCCTCTAAAATTGAAAATCTCAATAACGAACAAATAAGAAAGTACTTCATTTTGTGTATCATTATTTTTCATACGCAAATCTTTTGTAAGAATTACCGAATACAGGTAGTTAGTCTTGCCATCTCAAAATGATTTACTTTGCATAAAATATCTATTCATACTTTACTCTACGGAATAGATATTGAAAAACTCTGTAAGGAAACGATGAGAAAAGAGAGGAAAAATGGGTAATGTTCAGTCACTATTGTCATTTGGAGCAATGCTGATTTTAGCATTAGTATCATTAAATTTTAATGATGCCGTGCTTAGCAATTCAACAACTGAAATAGAAAATAAAGTTGTTCTCACCGCATTTTCATTGGCAGATGATTTAATAGAGGAAATCAAAGTAAGAGCTTTTGACGCAGCTACAGTAGACTTCCCAACAAGCAATCCAGCAAGCTTAACGGCTGCTGGCAGTTTAGGCCCAGGTTGGTGGGAATCATATCCAAACTTCAATGACATAGACGACTTTAATAACTATTCAAGAGTAGTAAGTGCACCACATGCTGAAAATTATTCCGTCAATTGTAGTATTTATTATGTTAATGGGGATGACCCAGATCAAGTTTCTTCAACACAAACCTTTTATAAAAAAGCTACTGTCACAGTATCGAGTCCATACATGAAAAATCCCATTAGTTTATCATTCATTTTTACATTGAAGTAGTTATATGAGTACTATTTTAGATCTTATAGGATCAGCAGTAATTGGAGCAGCAGTAATTTTGTTAATGCTGCACTTAAATATGTATTCTTCAAATATCAAATTCAGTTCCGATTCAGAACTTCGTCTCCAACAAGATGCTAAAACTCTGGCCGATATAGTAAGCTACGACTTACGAAAAGTCGGTTTTCGAAAAAGCGGTACAGCAATGATTACGGCTCAACCAAAAAAAATATCTTTCTATTCAGACATCGACTCTAATGGAATTGTCGACGTAATTACTTATCAATTAAGTGATTCACTTTTAGTAAATAATACGACAAACCCAAGAGATAAAATTCTTTATCGAATAGTAAATAATGATACATCAAAGGGGCCGTCATTAGGATTAGTTGATTTAAATTTTGAATATCGTAATGTAACAGGAAATATAACGGTAAATTTGGATAGCATAAAATATATTAATGCCGAACTTTGGGTTGAATCACTAGAGATGGTTAAAGATCCCAAAGGAAAAAATAATTATTTGTTCACTTACTGGGAATTGACAATTAATCCAAGGAGTATTTAAACATGGGAAAAGGATTACTAATTATTGTTTTAGGAATTGCCGGAATACTTTCACTTCTAAAAATTGGCATAAGCGCTAACACTTCAAAAGAAGTAGATACTTCTGTAGATTTTTTTAAGAAAACCCACACGAGATTAATAGCAAATTCTGGTATTGAAATATATTTGGAGAAATTGAGAAGGGATAAAAATTTAACCGGTTATTCTGGGGAAAAATCCTTATTCGGTGGAGAGTATGAGGTTAATATTTCTGGTCCCGACTCTGCTCTTCAAATAGTATCCAACAGTGAATTTTATGGAACAACACATAGGAGTTTTGTTTTAGCTAAAAGGACACCGGTGAAAATGCCTACAATAAATTCGGCGTTATACATAAATGCAACCGGTTTAGGATTAAATCTAAATGGAAATATGGACATCGATGGAAATGATCACAATACAGATGGCAGCCCGGGTCCAAATCCTGCAGTACCGGGAGTTGGGCTTGATAGTCCGGCGGATAGTGCCTACTTCAAAAATAATATTAAACCAAAAATTTCTAGAGATATCCTTGGAGCAGGCGGGGCACCAAGTATAAGAGCCGTTGCGGATACAACCAATTGGTTGACAATAACAGAAGCATTAATCTTTGCTGCAGATATAACCATTCCATCTGGCACCTATGATACACCTGGATTGTATGGAACTCCAAGTGAACCTAAAATCACGTTTGTGAATGGTGATGTTCATCTCACTGGTGGATTCCAAGGCGATGGTATAATGATTGTTAATGGAAACTTAGAGATGGATGGTAATTCAACTTTCAGAGGTATAGTTCTAGTTTATAAAAACTCATCCATTGAAACTAATTTCTCTGGTAATGGTGGAATATTTGGCGGGACGATTTTAGCTGGTACAAACGTAAATATTCAAGCAACAGGCAACTCTAGTTTTTATTACAGTTCTCAAGCCCTAGCAAATGCTCAAGCAAAACTCAAATCATCCAGATTTGAAATTGTTGAATGGTGGGAATGATAATACTTCAACAATTACTAATTAAAAATTAAAGTATATTGAATTTAAATTAAATATATTAATCACGAAGAGTATAAGCCTAATGAAAAAAATAGCGTATTACATAGTAATGATTTTTGTAACATTATCAATAGCAGCATGTTCTGAAGAACCGCCGAGTATTCGAGTATCGAATGAACGAGCAACGAAAGCAAATGTTCAAATAAAAACTGTGAACAACACGATTAATCATAATGATGTGGCTGGAGGGACAGCTACAAATTATCAAGATGTATCAGAAGGAAAAATTGATGTTACTGCTGAAATTCAAAATGAAACGATTTCACCGACTACAACTTTTAATGCATCAAACGATAATAATTATACAATTATAATTTTGAATACTACGCCACCCGCATTAAAAGTGAATGTTTCAGATAAGTAGATAGAATATTTTAGAGGGGAAGAGGGATGCTATATTTTACTGTTGGACTCTATCACATCTAACTGAGCAGTTGGTGTGCCGAGTTTACATAACTCAACATTATTAGCCTGATAGAAAGACAATAAACTGTAAAGATGATTGGATTGTTTAATAATGTTCGTTATGTAAATCTGGCTGACAATGTAAGGTTTAACCTACCCTAAAAAAATGCATAGTGACTCTATTTCCTTTCTTAAGCAGTTGTGAGCCGAAGGAGAATCATCTGCGTCTTTTATAGTCAACATAAGGTTTAATTGATAAGCTTATTGTTTGCGGGATGAGCAAAAAGCGAATGGAGCAAATCATTAAGCGTTGTAAAGACAGGATTATAAGGTAAGGTTGTACTGTTATCTTGTTAAGAGGTAATTAACTACCAAATAATTGTTTAACCTTACGCCATAGCTTTACTGCAAATGCACCGGGAATTTGTGCAAAAAGCCCATATATAAATGATACAATAGCAGCTAACCAAATAGTATGAACATTGATTATAATTATTCCAACGACACATACCCCAATTATAAAACCAATTAACGCAGCAGTTGGTTGTCCGATACCAAGAATTTTATTATATGCTACCCGGAATTCAAGACTTACACCTTTATGTAATACATCAAGCCATATAGTCGGCTGACTTTGACTAATACTAGAATTGAGAAAAGTAAAACGAATCACTTGACCACGATTCATCGTGGGAATCAAATAATCACGTTGTCTCCGATGTAATGCAATCTGTTCTTCTGTTGGCCGCTGATCAGGTCCTACTTCTAACTGCTCTGCAAATTTATCTGTCCATTTCAAGGTATGTGTGGTTTCAACAACTTCAGTTCTTTCAGTAAGTAGGTGAGTATCGGTGGTAAAAACGCGGACTTCAACATTTTCATAATCTTTCATGCTTTCATTGATCAATTCAATGGTTGAAAAAAATAAATTAGTAATCACAATATTGTTCCATGTAACTCGAACTGAACCAAATATTTCATCATCTCTGGATACACCAACACGGTTATGCCAAACGAAATATCTAAATCGACCTCTTTTGTTTAATAAATACTGCACAAGAATTGTTAAAAGCATGCTTCCTATGGCAGCTGCTATACCGATAAAAAACTTGTTATTCAGAATTGTCTCTATCATTATACGTTTATCAATATCTTATTGTGTGTTAAATTATACTTGTGCTGCATGTAGTTTTTTATTCAACAGATCCCCGATCAAATACTGAAAAATAGAAGCCATTCATTAACCACACTTGAAACATATATTTTGGGCTGTTTAAAAACAAAAAAGAAATTGATTTCTTATAAAACTTATTAAATAGGTTAATAAAACACACACTCTCAACCATCTAAAGGTAGAATGTGTAGAGGTTAAGTTTTAAACATTAATTTAGGAGGATTTACCTAAAATGCTTTGGAATTACTTCACCTTTACTAAAACCATCGTCATGTCGTCGCTTTGTTCGGCATGACCTCTGAATCGGGTAATAGATTCCCAAATTTCATCCATCAGCTCATTTGAGGTTTTATTGGATTGGTCTCTTAAAAGCTCGGAAAGTTTTTCTTCACCAAAGAGATCATTCGATTCGTTCATTGCTTCTGTTATTCCATCTGAAAAGAATGCAAAGATTTGTCCGGGAGTGAAGCTTACTTCCTCTTCGACTAAGCTGCTTTCAAAAATAACTCCGCTTTCAAGTCCAACACCAATTCCTTGAGTTTTATATGACCTGATCGTTCCGTCATTAGCTGTAATTAAAGGCATGTGTCCGGCACGGCAAAACTTTACTATGTTGGTGCTGCTGTCAAACAACGCAAGGGTCATTGTTACAAACCAGCTTCGCTCAAGCGATTCATAAAGCCGTTTATTTATATCAACTAAAATTTGTTTGGGGGATTTGTCAATTGTGCATGCAAGCTGTATCATCGTCTGCAGCTTTGCCATGTACAAAGAAGCGGAAAGTCCTTTACCTGAAACATCACCAACCACTACAAATATTTTTGAATCGGAAATTTTTATAAGATCATAATAATCGCCGCCGACTTGCATAGCAGGAATCATTTGTCCGCAAATATCTAGCTTGTTTACTTGTGGTACACCGCTTGGTAAAAGTCCCTGCTGAATTTTTCGTGCAAGATCCAGATCCCTTTCAATTGCGAGCTTTTGTTTTTCAGCTTCGTACAGACGAGCATTTTCAATTGAAACCGCAGCCTGGTTTGCTACCGCATTTAGTAGCTCCAAATCCTCATTAGAAAATTGTGCACCTGAATGTTTTAATCCGAAAAGCAATAACCCGACAACTTTTGATTTTACAGCCATCGGAATTATTGTGTAAATGCCGTTGTTAACTAAAGCTTCACTCCTTCCCTTACAAACAGTTATAAATTCTTCTCTTTCTATTATTGGCAATTTTGACAAAGATTTTTTTTGCTGGATAAATTCGTGAACATTTGATTGACTGACTATCATGTCCTTATCTTTAATTCCCTTACTTCGTACTAAAACTAAATCGCCATTATTATTCCCTCTGACCATGATTCCAAAGTTGTTAATCTTAAGAGCATCGGTAAAAGTCTCGTGCGTTTTGTCGAGAATATTTTCAAGCCCAAGCACACTGGAAACATCACTGCTGAATTTTACTAAAACTTTTTGATATGCAAATTGTTCGGGGTAAAATCTTGCTGTGAGAAAATTTTGAAACTTGTCTTTAGTTGATTGAAAAACCAAAGCAAATATTATGAAGATAATTCCCGCAATTATGCCTTGATATTGAGTTCCAATC
>Ga0154732_1069_pt1 | contig 15208 bp, 11 predicted proteins | sample Rifle2008BG16ft_FD_105740 | JGI IMG/M metagenome (GOLD analysis project Ga0154732, IMG submission 105740) | Ignavibacteria bacterium RBG_16_34_14 | reverse complement strand
AGCTTCATTATCCGATTGAGAAACCTCATCATCTTTATCATTATTCATAGTTTGTTCATCTGTTGTTTTATCTTCAGGTTTTTCATTACCTCCGCAGCCATTCACTACGAAAAGGAGAAGTAAAATACACAGAGCAATTAAAATATTTTTCATATAACGTTCCTTCAATGATTAATTAATTAAAGGGAAATTTAGGATAAAATTATTATTAAAAGAGAATTAAAGCAATAAGAGTATTTAACTGATTTTCATTAATTTGTATGAAAGATTTGAAATACTTTTTAACTGATAGGAGCTGAATTATGACAACTATAGTAGATATTCTTGCAAGAGAAATTTTAGATTCAAGAGGTAACCCAACTTTGGAAGTTGAAGTTGAATTGGAAAGCGGAGTTATTGGCAGAGCGGCAGTACCAAGCGGCGCTTCAACAGGTGAACATGAAGCGGTTGAATTAAGAGATGGTGATAAAGCAAGATACCTTGGTAAAGGTGTTCTTAAAGCTGTTGGAAATGTGAATGAAAAAATATGCAGTGAGTTATTTGAGCTTGATGCAGCAGACCAGGTTGGGATTGATTCCTTATTAATTGAACTTGATGGTACAAAGAATAAAGGAAATTTGGGTGCAAATGCAACACTTGGGGTTTCACTTGCATGTGCAAAAGCAGTAGCAGAAACTTTGGGAATTCCTCTTTACCGTTATATTGGAGGTGTTAATGCAAAAACCTTACCCGTCCCAATGATGAATATTCTTAATGGCGGAAAACATGCCGATAATAATGTAGACTTCCAAGAATTTATGATAATGCCGGTAGGTGCTCCAAATTTTACTGAAGCTTTAAGAATGGGTGCAGAAACATTTCATTCTTTAAAGTCTGTTTTAAGTAAGAAAGGATATAATACGGCAGTTGGTGATGAAGGAGGCTTCGCCCCAAATCTAAAATCAAACGAAGAAGCAATCGAAGTTATTCTTGAAGCAATTAATAAAGCCGGGTTTAAAGTCGGTACTGAAATAGCAATTGCTTTGGATCCTGCAGCCAGTGAATTTTATCTTAAAGAAAAAGATGCTTATCATTTATTTAAATCGGATCCTAACAATATTATATCAAAAGAAAAAATGGTTGATTATTGGGTAAAGTGGGTAAATCAATATCCTATAATTTCTATTGAGGACGGTTTAGCTGAAGATGATTGGGAAGGATGGCAGTTGTTCACGGAAAAAGCAGGAAATAAAATCCAGCTTGTTGGTGATGATTTGTTCGTGACAAATACTGAAAGACTTGCAGAAGGAATAGAGAAGGGAATTGCAAATTCAATCCTGATAAAAGTAAATCAGATCGGTACTTTAACAGAAACACTTGATGCAATTGAAATGGCAAAGAAAGCTGGCTATACAAATGTAATCAGCCACCGTTCCGGTGAAACTGAAGATACAACAATAGCTGACATTGCAGTTGCTACTAATGCCGGGCAGATTAAAACCGGTTCACTCTCAAGGACAGACAGAATAGCAAAGTATAATCAGCTTTTAAGAATTGAAGAAGAGCTGGATAGTACGGCTGTCTTTCCCGGTATCTCCGCAGTCAATTACAATAGTTAATTTATCAATATAGATTATTATAAAGATAATGGCTTGTAGAGCGATTCTTTGAATCGCTCATTCTAAAACAAGCAAAACCGCGTTTCCATTTTACAGAAGCAATTATTTTAGAATTTTGTAAGGTGGTTTTTTACACAAATTATTTTAAATAATTTCAGGGAAAAATTTTGAATTATATTGGCGAGATGAGTGCCCTTGCAACTGCTTTCTGCTGGGCAGTAACTTCTTATGCTTTTACAAATATAACCAGGAAAATAGGGGCATTGCAGGTTAACATTGATCGTATAATCCTTGCCAGCGTTATGCTGTTTTTAATTATTCTTTTTTTCAACATTAACCTGAACTTGAATTTTAACCAGGTCTCAAACCTTATTATCAGTGCAATACTTGGTTTGGTGTGTGGGGATTCATTTCTATTTAAATCTTTTCAGCTTATAGGCGCAAGACTTGGTATTATAATAATGGCGCTTGTTCCTGTGCTTAGCACAATCCTGGCTTTTTTCTTTCTGAATGAAATTATTTCTTTACTTGGAATGATTGGAATGGTTGTTACTATTACAGGAATTGTAATTGTTGTTCTTGAAACAAAACAAAGAGACGAAAATAATTTTTCATTGAATAGTAAGGGAATATTTTATGGAATGATTGGAGCTCTCGGACAGGCAAGCGGATTAATATTTGCAAAGTTTGCTTTTCAGGCAGGGGAACTGAATGGATTTACAGCAAGTTTTATAAGATTATTTTCTGCGTCGGCGATCCTTCTCCCATTAGTTGTAATTTTTCGGAGATATAAAAATCCATATCGGTTATATTCAGAAAATGTCAGCAGCATAAAAGTCATGTTAATAGTAACTATCTTTGGTCCTGTGCTTGGAATTACTCTAAGTCTTGTTGCAATTGAATATGCAAAAGTAGGAATTGCTTCAACTTTAATGGCAACTATGCCAATAATAATGCTGCCAATATCAAAATTTTATTTTAAAGAAGAACTTGGCTGGAAAGCGATACCTGGTACTATAATTGCTGTTGCAGGAACTGCAATAATATTTCTTAGATGAAAAGAATTCTTATATAAGATTTTTTAATTGATCTTTTTTCCCTTATTACTAATTGCATTAATTTGTAAAGTTCCTTAACATACTAGCACGTTTTCATACTCATTCTAAAATATTTACAACGCAGAAAAAGTTTTTGCTGATTCTAATTTAAAAACTTTAGTTAAAAGAAAACTAAAATTCAAAGGAAGCATATAAAAAACTTTACTGTATTTCCGCTTTTAATCCTTGGTCTTTTGATTTTATTTGCCCCTGCTTCATTCGCACAAGTACAGGTTACTTTAGAGTTGCCACCTCCTTTTAGATTTAAGATTGAAGATATGTGGAAATTAACAATCACCAATTCCTTCTATCCGCAAGAGGTTTATCTTCATGGAACCATTGAAAGCATTAGTAGCGGGGATCTGCTTGCCGAAGCAAGAAGTGCATCATTTAGTCTTCCAGCAGGAATAAAGCGAATTACCAGTGCGGATATTAATCCAATTGATTTAACAAAATACAGCGATGAAGTTGACAGAACTCTCGATAAGCTCGGCACACTTCCAAACGGTGAATATCGCATTTGTATTTATGTTATCTCTTCGGGAACTAATGAGATAATTGGTTCTTCTTGTAATGATGTATCTGTCTTAACTATAACTCAACCTGAGCTTCTTTCACCAATGGATGGAGAAACCATTCTTGAATTTTTACCCGCTTTCACCTGGCTCTCTTCTGCTTCTCTGCTTTCGGGAAGTGAGATAACTTATGAACTAAACATTGCTGAAATTCTTGAAAGACAGACACCTGAATATACAATTCTTTCAAATCCATCATGGTTTGTTCAGAAGAATATAAGAAATAATTTATTCCAGTATCCATCCGGTGCTATCCCGATGGTTACCGGACAACGTTATGCCTGGCAGTTAAAAACTTTTGTAGATGGTATTCTGCTTTCAGAAAGTGAGATAAGAGAATTTATATATGAGAATATTTCTTTAAATATTTATGAGAATAACACGAAGATTAAGGAACAAATTGAAGAAGAACTTAAAGGAAAATCTGAATTTGGTGAGGAGTTCCCTTCAAGAAAAGATGGTACAAATAATAACATAAGTTTTTCTGAAGAACATTTTAATGAATTGCCTTCAGGTTTAACTGATTTGTTTCAACTCACCAGACCAGAGAAAAATCCTCTGGTTTCATCAAGTGATGAACTCTTAATATCAAATTTCGACCAATATACTTTACCTGATATAATTGCCGAACCATTGGAAGAAATAAAGCCGTTTGAATTTCTCGGTTCATATAGTTTGGATTATCAATACTCAAACAGAAAAGGGATCGGTTCTGAAATACCCAAGAATTACCTGAACCTTCATATTGATCCTACCATTCTTATTTATAGTATTCCACTATCTGTAAATCTTCTTTATTCAACACAGCAGCAAAAGGACAGACAGAACATTAATAGTATTTCCTTACTGCTTGATACGAGGTATTTAAAGAAAATCGGGGAGGAAAAAGCTAATGAGAAAATAATTGAAATGCAGGAAGAAGTTTCTCTAAAAGAAAATGAACTTGAACAGAACAAGGATAAACTTTCGGATGAAGAAATTGAAAAGCTTAATTCTGAAATTAAACTTACTCAGGAAAACATAGAGGATTTGAAAAGAAATCCCGAAAATACTTTGGCGGGTTCACAAGGATTTTTCTCATCGTTTAAAAGCTTGGGTTTTGGAATGAATTATCCTCATTATACAAAATATACTCTTGATGGTGCGAGAGTTACAGGATTAAATCTTGAGATGAATCCCGGTTGGTTTTACTTTGCATTTACAGGATGGGACAATTTAGAAGCAGTTCCCGGTTCATCTTTTTCAAGGAATCTTCTTGCAGGAAGAATTGGTGCTGGTTCGACAGATGATACTCATTTCCACCTTACTCTGATGAAAGCGTACGATAATAAAAACTCACTGACCGCAAATGAGATACCTGAATTTCTTACACCGGCAGAGAATGTTGTTTTTGGTGCTGACTTAGCTTTTAATTTATTTGATGATCTTTTCAAAGCTGGTGGTGAGTTTGCAGCTTCAATGTTTACAAGGGATGTAAACAGTCCCGAACTTACAAGTGATGATATCCCTGAGTTTGTAAAAAGAATAAGCAATGTAAGAATGAGTTCTCAACTTGATTTTATGTATGAATTCTTTTCCGACATAAATATTAGAGATACCGATACTAAACTAAAAAGCTCATATAGAATGGTTGGACCAGGTTATATTTCACTTGGAGCCCCCGGAATAAGGAGAGATATTTCAGGCTTTGATATTAAGCTCAATCAGATATTGTTCAATAGAGTATTAAACTTAACAGTTCAGTTCGCAAGAGAACAGAATAATCTTATAGCACAAAGCAATTCTACTTCAACTTACTATAAGTATGGCTTTAATTTAAAAATGAATTTCAAAGATGCACCTTATCTTATTATTGATTATCGTCCAAACTTTGTTTCGAATGACTTAAAGGAAGATTCACTTAAGATTAAATATAATACTCATATATTCTCATTGATGACTGGTTTAAATGTGTTCGGAGACTTCCTTACAAGCTCAACGAACTTTGTTTTTCTTGTTCAGAGCAGCACATCAAATATTGGGACAAACGATCTTTCTTTATTCAATTTTACACTAAGTGAGAATCTTTCTTTTACTTTCCCTTTATCAATAACAGGTAGTTTGGGTTTTATAAAGTATAATCCTGCGGAATACACCACAATTATTCTCGATTTTTCTGCCGGCTATACCTTTTTCAATCTCTGGAGAAATTCAATTGGTTTGAACTATGCAAGTGAATCTGAACGCAGCAAAAAAACCGGGATTTATTTTATGTCAGGTATTACAGTCTGGGAAATTGGAAATCTGTTCATTAATCTTAGTCAGACTTTTTATAGAGAAGATTTTATGATTTACGGAGACAGGGATGAGTTTATTTTCAGAGCAGGATTATCGAAGAGCATTAATTATTAAAAGCAGTTGTGTTTAAAGAATATATGAGTTATTATAAAAACGTAGCTCTGTCTTTTCTTTGTCCGCTTTACATTTTGTATGCTATTGATTTTAATTTGTTGTGAAGGGAAATAAGTATTCTGCAATGTGTGGAATTCAAAAAATCAAATGTAGGAATGTGAAACCTTTCCTATCTATGTTTCTGATTTTATTAATCAATTTGCATCTGCACGCACAGATTCAGGTTATAATCCGGTATCCTCCTTTTAATCAACTGAGAACCGAAGATCTCTGGAAGCTGACTTTAATAAATACCACGAGCAATACTTATTCTGTATTTCTCAAAGGAACTTTAACTGAAACGGATGCAGGATTAATAGCTACCGGAACAAGTAAAATCTTCGAGCTTCCTCCCGGAACAAAAATTTTTAATGCAGGAAATTATAATGAACTTGATGTAAGTATTGATTACCCGGGCTCTGATCCGAAGTACAATGAAAGCGTTATAAGAACAGGTGGATTTCCTTCCGGTGATTATGAAATTTGCGTTTATGTTATTGAAAGCAGCAGTGGAAGTGAACTTGGATTTCAATGTATCAGGCAATCTATTATGTTAGCTTCTCCTCCGTCCTTAATTTCTCCGGATAATGGTTCTGTTTTAAATGTAAAGCACCCGGATTTTATTTGGTTACCTGTCATAGGTATAGAAAGAGTTAATTATCTTTTTAAGATCGTTGAAAAATTAGGAATCCAATCGCCTCAGGAAGCTATTGAGAATAACAGTGCATACTTTGTAACTACAGTTACTCACACAATGATTACTTATCCAATTACTGCACCCGAACTAATTGATGGGAAAGAATATGTTTGGCGCGTTCAATCGGTAGATGAGAACGGAAATCCGATTGGTTCTAATAATGGTTACAGTGAAGTATGGACTTTTAAGTTCAGTAAAGCATCAGGCATAACAGAATATAAAATAACCCGTCAGGAGGCAATTGATATCATCATAAAAAAAATAATTGTTCCTCCTACTCTGGATCATGATGTCTCCGCTTTTTTGGGAATGACACCGGTTGATTCCGGAATAGTTTATTATCCATACGGTCAGGATGATTTAGAAAAAACAATTGAAAAACCTGTCTGGTTCGGATGGATAAACGATGAGCCGCAGGCATTCTTTGAGCATGAAACAAGATACATTTTTATTGATGCAAGAACCGGTGATTACACAATAGAAACTTATAAGTGGTGGCCGGTATTAAATGGAAACTCTCTCTGGATGAATGATGAAGAAATTGAAAATCCCGATGTACTTATTTATTCAACCATACATCTGAAATAAAAAGTATGAGAAGATTTATTTTAAAAATATTGGCTCTGATATTCATTTTATATATTAATGCGGTTTATCCGCAAGGGAGAACTATTGGGATTTTTGTTGATGGCGGTTATTCTCCAGGTAAAAAAGATACTGAGATGGATAAGATGCTTGATAAGAGAATAAAAGATGCGATGGAAATTATGAAAGAAAAAGATAAAGACAGCGACACATCTAAGATAGAGCATAAAGACGATTTGATTAAGAAGCTTGAAAGTCTTCACTGTGGCTGCGGTGATGAAATTGTTCTTTATATGGTAGGTCATGGTGAAGGTACGGGAGGAAAAAGCAGTTATGCTTTTCATTTTACAAAAGATGATGGCTCTAGAATTACTCCTGATGAACTTCGGAAGGCACTTGGTAAAGCAGCCGATACCTGCTGCTGTAAGATTAGCGTAGTCATATTTTCCTGTCATAGCGGATCATTCCTTAATACACTTTTTGAAGATTCTCATGTTGTATCAGTTTTTGTAAGTTCAAGCGAAACAGAACTAAGTTACAGTGATGCGTATAGAAAAGATGGAGCTTTTATAGATGGCGGCGATTGGGTAAAGAGTTTTAATGAAGACTGGAAAAAGTCTAAAGCAAAGAACATGGTTGATGGCCTTGTAGAATCTGCCGAATCAGCTAAAGAAAAGATGCCTGATAAATTTGGGCCAATAGAACATCCTCAGGGTTGGGTACGCGGTGAGTTTGAAATTTTTGGGCATGTAGAAAAAAGAGAGAAAACCGGTACACCTCCTAAGATCTCTAAATTATGGATTCATTTTTATAATCCTGATTTTTTAAGATGCACTACACGCGAAGTTAAAGTTGATGGTATAAATGTCCCTGATTCTATTGATGAATGTTCCTGGGTTCGTTTTACTGTTAAAACTGGTAAACCGAAAGAACCAATTATTGGGATTTCCGATGTTACTGCTACTGAACCACCTGTTGAAAAAATATTAGCTCACATTCTTGAAGTTTATAAAGATGGGATTAAAGTTCATGTTGTTTCCCCTAAGTGGCTTTATTGTAACAACATCATAATAAAGGTTGAAAAACCTGGCAAAATTGATCCTGATCTGGAACCTTGTAATTGGACAGAAATTAATATTAAAGTAATTGATCCTCCTGATAAGGATAAAAAAGGTGATGGGAAATTTTCAACAACAGATACTATAAAAGCAAAAGACCAAACATTCAATTGCCGGATTCATGTTGATAGACTAATGAAATCACAGAATAAAATGGATATTCATATTCTTGACCCTCCATGGTTGAACTGCAAGCGTTATATGGATGTACTAATTCCGGAAGATGAAAGAGAAAAGATGAACAGCTTTGATAAATGTTCAACTCTGGTAATGGATATAACTTTCCATCCAAATGGGACTATTGGAATAAAAAACATTAGTCTTGTTACAAACGCTGAAGGTGCAAAACGCTTTTCGCTTGATGCTGCAATTCATGGTATTCAACAATTAAATATTGATACTTCTAATGTTTTTTATCCTAAAGTAAGTCTTACAAATGCCGGCGAAGAAACAATTTCCTTTCCTGTATTTGTTGCAGTAGCAAAAATTAATGAATTAAATTTAATCCAGCAGTGGTGGCAGACAGGCGAAGGAACTCCACAATGTCTATGGTATGATGTTGTTGAAGTAATTGATCTCCCTGCTGCGGAAACAAGGACAATTGATTTTACACCATGGCAAGTTTCCGGAGATGAAGATAAATATTGGGTTGGGTTCAGAACTGTTCTGGAAGGTGATGAAAATCCGGCAAGTGATACAACAAGTAGTATTCTTATTGTAAGGAGCAGCGTACAAAATTCCCATCCTCAATTAATAAATCCATTTATTCAACCTCTTGAAGGGACTATACAAACTCCGTTTGCTTTTCGGGTTGTTTATATTGATGCAGATGGTGATGAGCCGGTAATTCATAATGCAGTGATTGACGGAGAAGAACATCAATTATATCCTGGTTATGGACCTGTTGAACAAGGAAGGGAATATTACTTGCAAACTAACCTTTCACCAGGAGCTCATTCATTTTATTTTTACTTCGATGATGGATTTGGGCATTCAGTTCAATCAGATGTTTTGAATGGACCAATTGTTAGATAATCTTAGTATAAATGGATTAAAAACATTCAAGCTTTTTCACAAATACTACAATTCATTTAAGAAATTTGTTTAGAATATTCCTGGTAAGTATGATCATCAAAACAAACGAATATAACTTTCTCAATTGTTTTATCTTTCTCTAAAAAACTTCTTACATTTTCTACTGCAATCTTTGCTGCCCTTTCAACTGGGAACCTATAAACACCTGTGCTTATTGATGGGAAGGCTATCGTCTTTATATTTTTTTCAATAGCAAGTTTTAATGAATTCTTATAGCAGTTAGCAAGAAGCTTGTCTTCATTGTTTTTTCCACCATTCCAAACAGGACCAACAGTATGAATGATATATTTTGCAGGTAACTTAAATCCGGGAGAAATTTTCGCTTCTCCTGTTGGACAACCACCAAGCTTTTTATTGTATTCAAGCAATTCTGGTCCTGCAGCACGATGAATTGCCCCATCAACACCGCCTCCGCCAATCAATGATGTATTAGCTGCATTTACAATTGCGTCAACCTTTAATGTTGTGATATCTCCTTTGTGAAGTTCAATTTTTGATTTCATAATTATTTTGATATCATTCCGGACTTGATCCGGAATCTCCTGTTTTTGTAAATCTGTTTTGTTCTTTTAATTTTCAACTTAATAAAATTATTAATAAATATTAATGGTAAGCAATAAAATAGGAATAGTTATCAAACAAGTTAATCCAACTTCAAGTGAAGCACTTATTCTTACCGCAGAACTTTTTAATGAACTTGAAGAGGTTTATGGCAAAGGAAGGATAGAAGATTTTACAAGTGAAAATGAAGAGTTTATTTATTTCATTCTTGTTTATCATAATACGGAAACAATTGGCTGCGGAGCTTTGAAACATTTTGGAGATGAAACAGCAGAAATAAAAAGAATGTTTGTAAAAAAAGAGTTTAGAGGATTTGGTATTTCAAAGCTAATCCTAAATGATCTGGAAAATGTTGCTAAGGAAAGAAAATATAAAAGAATTGTTCTTGAAACAGGAGTAAGACAGCCTGAAGCTGTAAGACTTTATGAAAAATATAAATATAAAAGAATGAAATGTTACGGCAGATATGCTAATGACTCTGAAAGCATTTGTTTTGAGAAGTATATATGATGTGATTTTGGTTTATTTGAGTAGTATTTGTTAAATCCAAGTATTATTTATAATTTTACATACCGGCATTAAGCCGGATTTTTTATCTTAATTATTTTTAGAGGTTCTTTAGTGAGTACTAAATTATTTGTGGGATCTCTCCCATGGTCTGTAGATGACAAAACATTACAATCTGCTTTTGAGGAACACGGTACAGTTGTTTCTGCAAAAGTTGTTAAGGATCGCGATACAGGCAGATCCAGAGGTTTCGGTTTTGTCGAAATGGAAGATCCTACAGATGCAAAAAATGCAATTGCTGCATTGAATAACACGGAATTAAAAGGCAGAAATATTATAGTTAATGAAGCAAAACCCCGTAGCTAATATTTTCCAAGATTGATTTCCGAAAGAGGCGTCACAAAGACGCCTTTCTTATTTTAAATTTTCTGATGCATTTTTTCTTATTTTTGAATTGTAATTTTTTATGAGTTTACTATGAAAAATCCAACCTTATTATTAAGCTTTTCTTTGATTATAACACTCTCCACTTTTGCACAGAACAATGATGAAAGCTGGAAGCTTTATGACGACAACACTGTTGCAAGAGTAGATATATACATTGATCCTTCTTCTCTTGAATGGATTTATAATAATGTTGAAAGCGATTCACTTCACTTTGCCTAGTGCATTCTAAAAAGCTGATCTTTCTTAAGTAAAGTTTAAATTATTGAAAATAAAAGGTATAGGAATATTCTATACCCTATACCTTTATACCTTCATCTATCCGCCTTTCAGTTTAAATTTATTTAATCTAAATATTTAATCATCTATTGGGTAGTGTCCTAGGGCACTACCATCTATTGACTTTCTTTTTATTGAAGTTTATTTTCCTTTTTAGTTAATACTGTCCTAATCCTCATTCCTTTTTTGGTTCGTCAAATTTTTAATAAAAATTCAGGGAGAAATAAATTAAAAGGAGGCTTTTATGAAAGTCTTTGTTACTATAACAATTTTATCCTTAACAGCATTCCAGGTTATATTATACTCACAAACTGTTCCAACAACTTTAAGAGAAATGTTCGGGGAAAAAAGTTATTCAATGGAAACTGAATCTTTAAATCGTAGAGTTGAGGGAAGCTGGAAACAGGGTGCTAATATGCCTTTTCCAAGGTATTACAGCGGTTCGGTAATGTATACCAGGAATGATACCTTGTGGCTCTACGTTTTCGGTGGCGATACAACCGGGGCAGGACATGCAACAACTGCTTGCCTGAGATATAATGTCAATACAGATAAGTGGGAATATGTCGCGCCATTACCTGTACCTATGAGAGTTAATGCAGCAGTACGAATCGGTGATAAATTATATACAATGGGAGGTTTTTCTGCTCCTTTTCCATCGCCTGCTTTAACTGATTTTTATGAATATGATATTAATTCCAACACCTGGATTAAGCTGCCTGATATTCCTTTACCTCTCTTTTTTCATGGTGCTGAAAGTTTTGAAGACTCACTGATTTATATCTTAGGGGGGATTGAATATACACCCGGAAGGGGAGAAGTATGGTCGAATAAAGTCTTTCTTTACAATATTTTTAACCAAAGCTTCCGCCCGGCAACTGATCTGCTCAAAGCAACTGCTGGTTTTGGGCACGCAAGATATGGCACAAAGATATTCATTACTGCTGGACTTAAAAGCACAACCGAACTATGGAATTCTTCTTCAAGCGGAGAGGTAAACATATCAAACAGAGAACAAATCAATTGGACTTTAAAAGCGAATTATTCAATTGGTGCATATGCTCATTACGGCGCACCGTTCCCTAATAATGAAATTTATTATGCCGGTGGAAGTAATACAACAGGTCTCTCGCCCCTCAACCTTACTTTTGAATATAAAATAGATGATGATACATATCAACCGGCCGATCCTCTTCCAATCAATTGGATGGCCGCCGCCGCTGGATTCAATTTTAATCCAAACCAAAGAAGTGGTGAAGAGATTGTAGTATTAGTTGTTGCGGGTGGAATTACATCAGGCCCGGCATTTACATCTCAAACATGGGTATTTACAGATACCGTTGATGTTCAAGGATTAAACGAGATAACTAATGAAGTCCCCGAATCTTTTTCTTTGGTGCAGAATTATCCTAATCCATTTAATCCAAGCACAACAATTCAGTTTGCTTTGCCGAAAGAATCTTTTACAAAGTTAGAAATCTTTAATGCTCTTGGAGAAAAAGTATCAACCCTTGTTTCAGAAACTCTTTCAGCAGGAACCTATGAGTATGAATGGGAAACAAAAGGATTACCAAGTGGAATTTATTTTTATAGATTGAAAGCAAATCATTTTTCTGAAATGAAAAAAATGGTTCTGTTGAGATAATAAAAATTAAAGCTCTAAGGAGGATATATGAAAAGATTAATACTTGTCGTTTTTGTAGCTGCTTGCGGAAATATTTTTCCGCAGGTGTGGCAGCAATTAGCAACTCCGCAAGGAGGCGGTGTAACAGATATGGTTTACTGCGATTTGTTTGGAAGTACTATTTGGGACGGGATTTGGGTAACCACAAGCTCAGAAAACTGGCCAACCGGACAATGGGGAGGAGTCCGGCTATCAACTAACAATGGCCAAAGCTGGTTAAATATTTCCAGTGGTTACATTGCAAGAACATTAGAAGTGGGACAGGATGGAAACCTTTATGCAAGCATCTGGTATGATCCTGCATTTCAGTCAGCTGATGGTTTATACAGGTTTACACCGCAGGTTGGAGTGTTTGGAATATTGTATCAAGCTTCTGCAGGAGATAATATCTTTTCAATTGCGGTGAAGAATACTCCGCATACAATTTTTGCAGGAACAAGGAATGGAGTAATACGTTCAACAGATAATGGAACAACCTTTGGATATTCAAATACTGGAATACCTGACAGTGCCTGGGTTTATGATATTGCAATTGACTCCACTGGAATACTTGCAATTGCTTCATCAAAAGGTGTTTTTATTTCAACTGATAACGGGGATAATTGGCAGCAGGCAGCAGGGATTGCCCCTGAAGATACTGTTGTTACATTAACTTTTGTTGATGAAACGGGTTTAAGAGGTGGTTCTTATCTTTATGGAGGTACCAAAAAAGAGAAGCTTTATAAAGCAGCAGCTGTTATAACACTTGTCACATTCTCCATGATTTATTCGCATCCTGAATTAGTTACATTTGTCGAAATATTATCTCTTTTTTCAGCATTGAAAATTGCACTAAGGGATATAAGATTAGTAGCAAAGGATAATGTAGGAATTGACCCCCAAACGGTTGACATTGGTGGAGTGTTTGAATCAACAGATGGCGGAAATTTATGGCAGTCTATTAATGAAGGTTTACCTCCCAATCCTCCAATATCGGCTTTAACAATGAGGGAATATTCCGATGCTTTTGCTGAACTATATGCAGGTTTATTCAAGGATACAACCTGGGGTGCAGAAATATATAAGCTTGGAGTTACAGTTGATGTTGAAGAAACAATTGATCAGATACCTTCTGATTATAAACTTGAACAGAATTATCCCAATCCTTTTAATCCATCTACAACAATACAGTTTGCTATTCCCAAAGAATCTTTTACAAAGTTAGAAGTATTTAATTCTCTTGGAGAGAAAGTAGCTGCTCTTGTTTCAGAAACTCTTTCAGCAGGAACTTATGAATATGAATGGAATGCAGAAGGATTACCAAGCGGAATTTATTTGTACCGGCTGCAAACACCCAACTATTCAGAAAGCAGGAAGATGATACTAATCAAATAATTAAGGCATATTGCCCCGGTAATGGATAATAATTCAAAAAACCATAACATAGGAGGACATACAATGCTTAAAAATATGCTACTTCGGAAAGAGGGGAACATTACACTATTTGTAGTTTTAATAATTTTTATATCAATTGCATTAACTCCAGCAGTGCTTGCTGATGGAGAAAAGATTATTCTCGTTGATGGTAAGGGTCAGGGAGGGTTTGAGAGTGGAGGTAGTTTTTTGGGGAACGGATGGATAGTTGAGAATGGCGGTGAAACCAATCGCTGGGAGGTTGGTACTGCAGATCCACCAAACCCATTTGGGCTGAGAAGTGCGTATATCTCCACAGATGGTGGATCAACCTGGGGTTTCGACACTACAAGCGCTTCAATCGTACATTTCTACAGGAATATTCTCATCCCTCAGGATGCTAAAGAGGTCTTTCTTGTATTTTATTATAAGGGGGGAATATATGATTTTTTTAACAGGCTACAGGTATACGTTGTTCCGCCAAACACTCCAATTGTAGCCGGAACCCTCCTTCTTTTTGAACCGGTTTACGTGCCTTTACCCTTCCCAACTTTGTGGCTATCTGCCGAAAAATTTATTGAAGTGACTCCTGGTACGGAGTTTCGTCTTGTCTTCAGTTGGATAAATGAGACGGGGAGTCAACAACCACCTATTGCAATTGATCGTATAGAAGTATCCTGCACCCGCCGCAATCCTCTTAAAGAAAATTTTGGCTGGCAGAACCCAATACCACAGGGTAACCATCTTAATGGTATAGTTGCTATTAATCCAACAACTGCTATTACTACAGGCGATCGCGGCACTATTGGTAAAACTACGGATACAGGTCAAAACTGGAATTTTAATTTTGCAGTTAACGGAATATATGGCAGTATTGTATCTCCGATAAAAATTGAAGACGGAAGAGTGTTTGTAATAGGACAGCCCGACTATTTCCTAAAATCTTCTGATGGCGGCAGCACTTTTATACTACAGAGTCAAATCGGTACCGGAGATGTTACAATAAAATCTATTTCAAATCAGCTTGGCACGGGTAATTTTGTTGCTGCAGGAGGAGATGAGAAAACCGGGGGTAATGGAAAAATCTATAGAAGTACTGATGATGGAGTCACCTGGTCAAATATTCATACTATAAACAACACTGTA
>Ga0154732_1088_pt1 | contig 15269 bp, 15 predicted proteins | sample Rifle2008BG16ft_FD_105740 | JGI IMG/M metagenome (GOLD analysis project Ga0154732, IMG submission 105740) | Ignavibacteria bacterium RBG_16_34_14 | reverse complement strand
AAAGATTTAAATCCGGAAGAACAAATCAAATAAGTAAAAAATTACCAGGCGACAAATGTCGTAATAGTAAGTAAGCTTCGGTTTATAGTAGTTTCTATAAAGCCGGTTTAACAGCCGGCTTTTTTATTTCTAAAAAAATTTTAATTCATGGCGTTTTGAAGTTGACGTTGAAGATTTTCAGCTTCCGGATATTTTGGCTTTAATGATAAAGCTTTATTTACCGTCTCGAGAGCCTGCTTATAGTTATTCTGTTTAACATAAACACCGGAAAGATTATACCAAACCTGTGCATCGTTCTTTTCAAATGCTAAACTTTCTTTTAAATATTTTTCTGCTAAATCAAGCTTGTCATTGTACAGGTTTATTGTTCCCAGCCATTTTGCAGTAAAGGCACGAGGTTTTATTTCATAACCCGTTACTAAATATTTATAAGCCCTGTTATAATCTTTAAGAGGAATTAATGCATTAGCCACATAATCATAATATTCAAACACTACCGGATATTGACAAATAAGCACATCCATTTCATCAAGAAAGGAGTCAATATCCTTTATTCCCAGGTAATAGGCAGCTGCTTTTCTATGAGCCTTTTCCCAAATTATTTCATCATTCAGCAATTGTGCAGCAATGGAATCCATTACATTATTAGAATTTAAAATTGCAGAATTTGGTTGTTTATTCTCTGGATTAACAAACGGCCAGTCGTTTTTTAACATTCGTATTCTGAAATCTGCAATGACCGAATCAAGTTTCGTAAAATTAAAATTTGCAATTGTAATGCTATCCTGCTGTTCATCAGTTAATTTAACAGGTTCAGAAGCAGGAAGATAATTCATCTCATTCATTTTCTGGAAATATATTTTTCCTATGAGCTGATATCCTTCAAGCGTTGGATGAAGATGGTCTGTCATCAGGTTATTTCCTGTAATTCCATCAGGACTAACAGATGCGAAGACGGAATCAATATTAATAACCGGGTAATTAAATTTTTTTCCTAATAATTTAATTGTCTGATTTATTTTTTCAGGGGCTCTGAAACGGAGAGCATCCAGATCTTTTGCAAATCTGAATAATGAGTCTGCCTTTTGCCGATTACCTGACCGAAACTCGCTCTTTGCATTATTATAAACCACTTTTGCTTCTGGTAACCGTTTTGATTTTATTGAGACAAATGGATTCTGATCTTTAAGATTTGAGACAAGTGTTGAGAGAATAACAGGCACATTTTTTTCTTTAGCCATCTCAAGAATATCAGTCATATTCCCATCGAACTGCGAAATTCCATCAGCATAGGTATCAGAATCAAGGGTGATATATTGGTCTTTTGCCATCCGCGACATTAAAGTTCCTGTTTTGCCGTTCCCATCATCATCAAAAGTTTTTAAAATATCTTTAATAGTGTTTCTTAAAAGCTCAACGGTTTTAAATTTATTGAGATACAACAAAAGATTAACAAATCCTCTTGATGAACCGAGAGATTCCATAGAACCAACACCCAAAGCACCATAGTATTCGTTATGCCCTGTGTAAATAAGTATTAAATCAGGTTTTTGTTCCAGGACCCCAGGAAATAAATCTCTTATAGCATAAGTGTTTATAGCTGTTAATCCAATATTAACCACTTCTATTTTTGAGGAAGGATAGACCAGTTCGAGTCTCTTTTTCAGGTATTGCGAAAATGATCCAAGAGGTGAGAAAGGATAACCGGCTGCACTGCTTTCCCCAACTATAAAAACTCTAAAGGCATTTGATTTCTTTTCAATATCAAAAAAATCCTGATTTGAGTAAGGAACATTTTTGGTAGTATAAAAATATCTCTTTGCTATTTGAGGATTTAAATAAATTTTATCATCCGTTGCTGAAACCCATTGGCTGTTATCCATTCCATAATTGAAAATTCTTAAACATATTTCTAACAAAATGAAGAAAGTAAAAGGTATGAGAATCAATATTATTCGAAACCATATTGGAATTTTCTTTTTCTCTTTTACAGACTGTGCGGAATTTTGTTTTACTTTATGCGATTTCAATAAAACCTCTTAAAAAACGATAAAAAATAGGAATTATTTTTCCATCATTAAAGTGGAATAAAAATATAATCAATCTATAGTTGATATATATTTTTGGAATTTTTAATAAAGATGAAAAGGTTAGAAAAAAATACAAATCACTAAGTGATTCATTCCTTCTCCCGAAAGTCTGTTTTTATTTTAGAATATATAATGCTGGGTAAATTTTTGTGGCTATAAACAACATAAAAACAAAGCAAAAAATAAAGCTGCTGGATGTGGATTCTCTTAAAAATGCAAAGGTCTGGCAAACCTCCCGACAAATGAAAAAATTGATCCTACGGATATTGAGATTGATTCTTATGGATCATCAATTTATCTTATTGTAGAATAATATTGTTAAATTTTAAATAATTCTAAGAATTTTTATGAACAAATTTTCCATTATACCTGAGTTATGGGAGTTTCTTAAAGTAAGGAAAAAATGGTGGCTTGCACCTATTTTAATTCTTCTTCTACTTCTTGGCGGATTAATAATTCTCACACAGGGTTCCGCACTCGCTCCATTTATTTACACACTCTTTTGATTTTCATTTATGGGTAAAGTGAATAAAGTATCTGTTCCTAAAAAGAAACAAAGGATTCCTTTACCCCATAAACCTCCCAAAATTGAAAAGGAGAAAAAAGTTTATGACCGAAAGAAAGAAAAAGATAAGATCCGAAAAAGACGAGCAAATGGTTAAATGAGGCGTGAATTTTTTTCCCCATTTAATGATCCTCAATTCATTCACTCTTCATCTCCCTTTATTTTTGTAGCAAAAAACTACACACTCTCTTTTTATAACTTCTTTTTTTAACTTAAATATTATTAAGTTTTATTTTAAGGCTATGTTGCTTTGTATTATCTGTGGCTTTATATTTGACACCATTCTTTATCAAAATCTTAATAAAATAAGGCAAACAATGCTTGATAACTTAGATATTAAAATGCTCGACATCCTTCAGCAGAATGCAAGGACAAAGAGAAACCAGCTTGCAGAAGCAGTAGGGTTATCAATTCCCTCTGTTAGTGAGAGACTAAATAAGCTTGAAGAAAATAAGATTATTGAAGGTTATTATGCAAAGTTAAACAGGAAAACTTTTGGCTTCGATATTATGGCTTATATACTTGTATTAATGGATTCTTCAAAACATTATAAAACTTTAATAACGCATGTAGAAAAGAAACCTGAAATACTTGAGTGTCATTCAGTTCTTGGAGAAGGTTCTCATCTTCTGAAAGCAATTGTTAAAAACACTGAAGCCCTCGAAAAATTATTGAGTGAAATACAGGCATGGACAGGAGTAGTTTCAACAAACACTACTTTTGTTCTCTCTACTTTAAAAGATACGACAAGTTTAAACATCTAATAACAAAAAATAAAAAGGAAAACATATGGCAAAAGCTCCTTCACCTGTTGACAATGTCTTAAAGTACCTTAAGACGAATAAGATTGAATTTATTGATCTGAAGTTTATGGATTTTCCCGGTCAGTGGCAGCACTTCACAGTTCCATCATCTCAGCTTGATGCAAAATCCTTTGAGGATGGATTTGGGTTTGACGGTTCATCAATCAGGGGCTGGAAAGCAATTAATGAAAGTGATATGCTTATTATACCTGATCCCGATACTATGTTTTTTGATCCTTTCATTGAAGCTCCGACAATTAGCCTTACCTGCGATGTATATGAACCTGCAACAAAAGAAAAGTATGAAAGATGCCCGAGAAGCATTGCTCAGAAAGCTGCGGCTTATCTTATATCAACAGGTATTGCCGATACTGTTTATTTCGGGCCCGAAGCAGAGTTTTTCATTTTTGATGATGTAAGATTTGATTCATCACCTAACGGCAGTTTTTATTATGTAGATTCAATTGAAGGAAGATGGAACAGCGGACGCGATGAAGGGCCCAACCTTGGTTATAAACCAAGATATAAGGAAGGATATTTCCCGGTTCCTCCAACAGATGCACTTGTTGATCTCCGTAATGAGATGGTTTCTAACCTGATTAAATGCGGAGTTGATGTTGAAGCCCAGCACCATGAAGTTGCAAGCGGCGGCCAGTGTGAAATTGATTTGAGATTTCAACCGCTTCTTAAAGCTGCAGATCAGCTTCTTATGTTTAAATATATAGTGAAGAATACTGCAAAGAAGCATAACAGAACTGTTACCTACATGCCTAAACCAATCTTTGGTGACAATGGAAGTGGTATGCATGTACATACAAGTTTGTGGAAAAAAGGTAAACCACTTTTTGCCGGTTCAGGTTATGCAGGATTGAGTGAGATGGCACTCTATTTTGTTGGTGGGATTTTAAAACACGCTCCTTCTCTTCTTGCATTTACTAATCCTACAACAAACTCTTACAAGAGACTTGTTCCCGGATTTGAAGCCCCTGTAAACCTTGCTTATTCACAAAGGAACAGGAGTGCATCTGTTAGAATACCGATGTATTCAACAAGTCCTAAAGCAAAAAGGATTGAATTCAGATGTCCTGATCCTTCCTGTAATCCATATCTTGCATTCTCAGCTATGCTGATGGCAGGACTTGATGGTATACAAAACAGGATTGATCCTGGCGATCCTTTAGATAAGGATATTTACGATCTTCCACCGGAAGAGTTAGCAAATGTTCCTTCAACGCCAGGCAGCTTGAATGAAGCTTTAAAAGCTTTACAGAATGATCATGAGTACTTGCTAAAGGGAAATGTATTTACAGAAGATGTAATTGAAACCTGGATAAAGTATAAAACCGACAAAGAAATCAAACCAATGGCTCTCCAGCCGCATCCTTATGAGTTTGGTTTGTATTATGATGTGTAAGAGAGTTATTTGAGTGCATTTGTAGAGATACGCCATGGCGTGTCTCTACTCAATATGTTCATTTCAATCTCTTAAACACCACAGCAGTTGCATCATCTTTCCATTTTTCCTTATTACCAAATTCATCCGCAGCCCGGAATATTGCTTTCAGAATCCCTTCTGCATTAAGGTTTTGATTTTGCATTACAACTTTTTTCAGACGCTCAAGATCAAATTCCTTTCCTTTGTTATTCTGCCGTTCAAGTATGCCATCGCTGAATAAAATAAGTATGCTTCCCGGAGGAATATTTATGTAAGACCGATGAAGTTCTATTTCAGGAAGTGCACCAAAGACAATTCCCGTTCCATCAAGATCTGTAATTTTGTTATTGCATAAGATAAAGGGTGAAGGATGCCCTGCATTTACATAAAATAAATTTCCCTTCTCTTCCATCTCAGCATAGAAGAGGGAAACAAATCTTGTTGAGTATGCACTGCGGTATATTACCGAGTTTAGCTTCTTTAATGTATGAACCATCTTCATATGCTTTTCGATCCCCATACGCAGGCCTGTAATTACATCCCGCGCCATAAGTGCAGCAGGAATTCCATGCCCGCTTGCATCACCTATAAAAAATCCAAACTCTTCGCCTCCAAAATGGTAGTAGTCAAAAAAATCTCCTCCTACAAGCTCAGCGGGCTGCGAGTGTCCGGCTATATCATAACCCGGAAGTTTTGGCGGTGATAAAGGCAGAAGACTTTTTTGTATCTGTACTGCCTGCTCAAGCTCGCTTTTAACTGATTCAGAGAATAAACGGTAGTTAAGGACAGAACGTACTGCATTAAGGCAGAACTCAATCTCCTCACGTACCCATCCGCTCTTTAATTCAAATACAAATATCCACCGGTTATCGGGGTTGTTGACGACAATAGCTGCCGGTATTGCGTATTCATTGGAAGATTTGATATCTCCTATGCTGAATGCCGGGTTGTCAAAAATATATGTCTTCGAGTTTAAAATAGATTGTATTGCCTCCGAACTGATGGGGATATTCTTTGCAGTAATTACAATCCCCGGTTTTGAAGGAGCGTAAATTAAAATAAACTCATCTCCGTTCTGCTCATAGATGCGCCCATTGCCAAGATGCAGTTCTTTCCCGAATGTTTTTTCAATCTCTTTAAGTATTGTTAAAAGAAAATCCTTACCCGATTTCTCCTGTCCGATTTTATTTAGCAGTGAATCTAGTTTCCTGTAAAACTCTTTTGGTTCAATCATATTAATTCCTGATAAAATGCAGGTAAAAGATAATCATAACTCTTGAAATACACTCACAGGCTATTGAGTTTGCGCTGAATGATTAGTAACGAAGTTAATATTTTTGGTTTTAATCCGCAGATAACTTATTTTTGTTCATTACTAATGAACAATATCGTTCATTATAAATGAACAAGAGAGAAGTTATTATGATTTTAAAAGAAACTCTGGCAGAAACAGTAAAAGTTCAGAAAGAAATTATTCTGAATTCCGAAATGGGAATAGAAAGAGAAAAATTAAAGGAAATCATGCTTACTCCCGGGATGGCAGCAGTTATCTCAGGTATTCGCAGGGTAGGTAAAAGCACTCTTCTCCGGCAATTGATATCTGGCAATGAGCATTTTAATTACCTGAATTTTGAAGATGTAAGACTATTTGGTTTCACTCTCAAAGACTTCAAAAAGCTTGAAGATGTTTTTTCTTCAGAAAGTGATTTCAATCTTTATTTTTTCGATGAGGTACAGAATATAGAAGAGTGGGAAAGATATGTTCGCACACTTCTGGATAAAAAACTTACCGTTGTGATCACGGGTTCAAATGCTTCGTTGTTGAGCAGAGAACTCGGTTCAAAGCTTACAGGAAGACATCTGAGATTTGAGCTGTTCCCTTTTTCATACAGGGAATTTCTTTCCTTTAAAAAAAACAGGCAGTCTTTACAAAGCTTTGAAGAATATCTCAACAAAGGAGGATTGCCCGAACATCTTAAGCTTGATAATGAAATGGTTCTGCAGGAATTATTCAATGATATTATAGCAAGAGATATTACAGTACGTTACAACCTGAGAAACCCGAAGCTTGTTAAAGAACTTGCGCTGTACCTGCTGTCAAACATAGGAAAGGAGTTCAGCTTTCAAAAACTGAGAAAGATGTATGACCTTGGCAGTGTTAATACTGTCATTTCGCTCATAGGATATTATGAAGATAGTTATCTTCTTTTTACTGTTCCGCAGTTTGATTTTTCTTTAAGAAAACGTTTGGTGAATGCTAAAAAAGTTTATGCGATAGATACAGGTTTAGTACGTGCAAACTCTGCTTCGTTTTCACAGGATAAAGGAAGGATGCTGGAAAATGTTGTGTTTATTCATCTTAAAAGACAGGGACGGGAAGTTTTTTATTTCAAGAAAGATAACGAGTGCGATTTTATCTCCAGAGATGCTGGGAAAAAACTTGAATTATACCAGGTGTGTTTTGAATTGGATGAAGACAATAAAGACCGCGAAATAAACGGTATGCTTTCGGCAATGGATTATACCAGGTCCAAAAACGGAACGATCTTAACACTGAACCAAACCGATGAGCTTGATTTCGATAATAAAAAAATTAATGTAAAACCTGTCTGGCAATGGCTGATGTGAAATACACGAGCTGAAGGATTGAGAAAATAAAAGTGGATTTTGAGGAATGAGTTCTATAAATTTCTGATGGAGGGAAAATGAAAGTAAAAATAGCTAAGCTCACCTCTCAAGGCAGAATAACCATTCCTGTTGAGAGAAGAAAAGAATGCAAGATTAAAGTTGGAACAAGAATTTATTTCCAAGATGGGGGAAAAGGATAAGAGTAACTTTCAAGAAAAGCTAAAAGTGCTTTAATGGTTTTTTAGTTAGAAACAATTTTAAAATGGTTAAGTTTGATTATATATTTATTTAACATTCTTTTAGAATATAAATATGGCTATTCCTGATTACCAAACGTTAATGCTACCAGTTTTAAGTTTTGCTTCCGATGAGAAAGAACACACCATTCATGAAGCTGTAAAATTTCTTGCTGATCATTTTAAATTGACTGAAGAAGAAAAGAAAGAATTGCTGCCAAGTGGGCATCAGGAAGTATTTTTTAATCGTGTAGGTTGGGCAAGGACATATTTGAAAAAAGCTGGATTACTTGAGGCACCAAAACGGGGGATTTTCAAGATTACAGATAGGGGCAAGAAGATCCTAAGATCCAGTCCTTCAGAGATAAATAATAAACTTCTTTCTCAGTTTGATGAGTTTAAAGAATTCAAAACAAGAAGACGAAAACGTGATGAAAACTCTGAGGACATTATAGAACAAATCAAAACACCTGAAGAAGCCTTCGAAATTGCTTATGACAATCTGAGAAATGAATTGGCTAATGAATTACTCGACCATCTTAAAAGATGTGATCCAAGCTTATTTGAGAAAATAGTAATAGAAGTATTAGTGAAAATGGGATATGGTGGTAGCCTAAGAGATGCGGGAAAAGCAATTGGGAAGACAGGCGATGAGGGCATAGATGGGATTATTAAGGAAGATAGATTGGGATTAGATATTATCTATATTCAAGCAAAGAGATGGGATAATACAATTGGAAGACCGGAAATTCAAAAGTTTGCTGGCGCACTTCAAGGACAACGAGCACGAAAAGGTATTTTTATTACAACATCAGACTTTTCTAAAGATGCTTTAGACTTCACATCTAAAATAGACTCTAAGATTATACTTATTGATGGTGAACAATTAGCAGATTATATGATTGATTTTAATGTCGGTGTCGCAGCTACTTCAACTTACGAATTAAAAAAAATTGATTCTGATTATTTCTTAGAAGACTAATGAAATCCTTTCTCCTCAAATCCACTTTCAAAACCGATGATATAATTTCTTACACAGAATTAGTTGCTGCAGAAAACGTCGCATCCTTTGTATGAACACAACCCACCTTTGTCCTAAAGGACTTTGTCGGGCAGGTAAAGCCGAAATGACTGAACCTGGTAACAATTAATTTCTTTTACCCTGTTGACTATTTGCAAACCACAACCTAATTTCCTTTTGGAAAATAACTATATCCATCCACCCATCGAATAAGAGGAAACAGAATGGATCAAATTAAAAAGTTCTCACCTGCAATATTTGCAATAATTATTTTTTGTTTTTTTCTTCCTTTCGTTAATCTGACTTGCAGCGGTCAAACTGTAATGACAATGACCGGAATTCAATTAATTACAGGTGCAGAATATAAACCGCAAGGTATGTTAGATCAGCAGGGGATGTTTGAAAATCAATCCGGGCAGCAATCGGGACAACCCACCACTGATCAGAGTATTGATTCTCAACCAATGGCTCTTTTTGCATTAGTTGCTGCAGTCTTAGCACTGGCACTTAGTTTTGTTAGGAAAAAGCTAATTGCAATTATATGTATGATAGCCTCAGTGTTTGGTGCCGTTTGTTTGCTTCTGTTAAAAGGAAGCCTCGATAGCGATGCATCTATGCAGGGTCAGGGCGTAGTTCAAATTGAATATCAATTCGGTTTTTGGTTTTCATTTTTGCTCTTTGTAATTGGTGCAGTTTTACAGTGGGTTATATTTAAAGAAAAACCCCAGAGTGCAAACATAGTACCTGAACCTCCACCTGCTGTACAATAGATTTTAAGTTAAAAAAATCAATCCCGTATTGCGAATCCAATACGGGATTTTTTATTGATTTCCACTTAGTCTAAAGACAAGTTTTTTCATCAATAAATTTCAGAATTTTCTTTAGTGAAAATTAAGGGTTTGACGCGGTAAATAAAATTAAGAGGGATGGTGATATTTAATTAAACTTTAATCAGAATTAATTCTAATCGTTTTTTATCCTTTCAACAATTATTTCATTATTAGTGCCGATTATACCGCGTACTTCAACCTGCTCACCTGTTTTTATTTTCTTATCAATACGGGTAGAGCTATTAATTTCAAAATCAATGTCATCGAGTTTCCATTTATCGGTCAAGATACCCTGCAGCCGTATTTTCCTTCCGGTTATTGAAGGCGCTTCATTTCCATTTTCATCTTTTGCACCTTGCATTATCCACGCTTCAACTAGTTTGATTTCTTCAGAATTTAAATATGGAGGTCCATCAAAAGGCATTTGCGGAAGAGATTTCCCTTTTATTCTTCTAAGCAGTTCACTAGCAGATGGATTACCGGGAACTATTCTTATTCTTTCATCTCCCCGGAAAATATCATTGTAAGAAGTCAGTATAAACCCTTCGGGTGCGGTTCCCATCTTTCCGTTTTCCATATGACACTTAATACAATGTTTATTGAAAATGCTGTTTACATCAGAGAATAGAATTATATCTTTTTCAGGATCTTTTTTAATTTGAATAATTTCTTCCTGCACAATAATTTCATCTGCATCTTTCGCCCCGGCTTCTATCCAGCTAATAATGATATTAATTTTCTCATCGTTTAGCTTTTCTCTCCCTAAGGGCATTTTAGGTTTACTCAATCCTTTTATTCTTTTAACAAGTTCACTGCCATCAGGATCACCCGGAATAATTACCTTACCATTTTCACTGCCATTCATTACTTCCGAATAAGAGGTTAGATGCAAACCGTTTGGAGCGTCATCTCCCGAATGACATTCAATGCAGTTTTCGTTAAAGATTTGAAATACTTCCTTGAAAGTATTCTCAAATACTGGAATAATTCCAGAATTATTTTCTTCGGGAAATTTGTTTAGACTGAATGAACATATAAGCAGGGATATTCCTATAAAAGATGAATAGAAGAGAAACATTTTTTTCATTTAGTATCCTGAAATTTTACCTATAAGTGAATTGATAGAAGCCAACGGGACATCTTTAATAAATAATCAGCCACTCTTTCCAGACTTCCGGCTTATATCCAACCGTAACTAATCTTGCATTTCTTACAATTGGTGTTTTGAATAATAATGGATCATTCAGCAGCTCTTCTTCAATATCCATAACCATATAAGCAAAGTTTCTTTTAAGAAACTGTTTCCCTTCTTTATCGATCAATTCTTCAACGGGAATAACCTGCTTTATATTTTCGAATTCACCTTTTGAAATACCTTTTTCAGTAAGATCACGGAAGTGAAAAGGTATTCTTCTTTCCTTAAAGAATCTTTCTGCTTTCCTGGTATCATTGCTGTTTTTTGTTCCGAAGATCTGGATGTTCATTTTTAACAGTTATGATATAAATTTTTATTCAACAATTATTAATTTGGAATGTAAATTAGAAACAATAACCGAAAAGGTAAAATAAATTGAAATTAATGATAGTTGTCCTTTTTTCTTTTATCCAATTAAATGCTCAGCAAACTTCAATGGTACCTGAATATTACCAATTAGATAAAACTTTCTCTGATTCACTTTTATCCATTGTTAAGGAATTAGAATTAGATAAAGATTTTGATGTTGGTGAAGATGGAATTGAACAGATATCTTTTGCTGTTATTGATCTTAATGGAGATACTCCTGTGTTAGGCGGAGTTAACTTTGTGAATTTTATTTATCCGGCAAGCGTCTACAAAATGTATGTTGCTGCAGAAGTGCTTCACCAGGTAAGCAATGGAGAGCATTCTTTATATGAGAGTTTTATAGTCAAGTCTCCAAATGATGTTGACTTATCGAAACAAATAGATTCTGATCCACGCCCGTTGCTGAAAGATGGAGATACTGTTACAATAAATTATCTGCTTGATCTGATGATAACAAGAAGTGACAACTCCGCAGCTAATTGTCTTATTGATCTTGCAACGAGACCACGCATAAATGAAATGATGCATCAGTATGGCTGGCAGGGAAGTGAAGTAACAAGAAAATTTCTTAAGCGTAAATTTGAAGATGATGGTTATGCTGAAATAAGAGGAACGGAAACCTGCGCTCTTCATGCAGCAGATTTTATGTATAGGATAGAAACCAACCAGCTTATAAATCCCTGGGTAAGTATGCAGATGAAAGCACTTTTAGGAAGGCAATTAGATAAATCGAAACTTGCACAGGGATTATCAGGAGACGCCATGTTTTACCACAAAACCGGCTGGTGGAGCTTCTGGACAAATGATGTTGGAATTGTTGATGATGGTAAAGTTAAATATATAATTGCCTGCTTTATGCCTGTTGAAGAAGAGAATGCTTTACCAAAGTTTAAGCTTTTATCTTTAAAAGTTTATGAGCTTATTAACTCCAAATTGCAAGATTAAAAAAATTAAGATTGAAAAGATAGATTTCTTAAGAACAATCAATCATTCATTCAAACATACATGCATTCATTTAGAAATCCGTATTGATTTCCTGTGTTCTTTTGGATCTGGGGAAACGGCTTTTAATTCCTGCCTTTGTTACGACGGCTGTGCCTAAAATGTAATCATCATATTTAATAACATATTGACCTTCTTTGTAAGAATCAGTTTTAATTATACCACCTCCCATATAAGTTTTCAGCTCCGCCTGTGATTGAAATTCTATTACGCTGTTTTTTATTTCTCCGCCAAGTATTTGTGCTGCCTGGGTGTTTAAAACTATTTCTCCATTTTTATCTATCGTTCCGAACTTTAATCCGATCCTTTCAAACATGCCGGTGTTATTATCATTCCAATCTGCAGAGATAAAATAAATATCAATACCTTTTAATATGAATTTGTAATGAGAGAATATTTTGGAATCAATATCAAAATAATCGGTAAGATATTTTAATTTCTGGTAAAGATCCTTATGAGTATATGAAATGAGCTTCACATCCTTTTTTGCAAAAGAATATTTCTCAAGACTTTTTGTTTCAACTGTTTTCTTAAGTTTAGCTATAAAGAATCCATCTGTTCCAGCTTCCCAGGGAAAGATTCTTTTTCCTTTTTGTAAATCAGGATTTAATTTTTCTCCTTCAAAGGAAGTTAATCCTTCATGATTACTTACTGGTAATTCAATGTCAATTATTTCAACAGGATATTTTGAAAGCACTTTATTAATAATAAGTTCATTTTCTTCCGCAGTTAAAGTACAGGTTGAATAAACAACTTCGCCGCCAACCTTAAGCATCTTTACTGCTGCTATAAGTAGTCTTAATTGAAGATCAGCCAATACCTGTACTTTCTTTTCATCCCACCATTTTATCACTTCCTCTTTCTTCTGAATAATTCCAAGTCCACTGCAGGGTGCATCAACAAGTATTTTATCAAAATAATTTTCATATATTTTGCTTAGCAGTTCACCTTTCTGATGAATTACTCCTGCATTAACAATGTTCATTCTTTCAATGTTATGGACAAGAGCTTTAAGCCTGCTCAATTGAATTTCATTTGAAATAAGAGTTCCCCTGTTCTTCATCATTTCACCAAGCTGAGTTGTTTTTGAACCGGGTGCGGCACATAAATCCAGGACAAGATCATTTTCATTTGGAGATAACATTAGAGCAGGAATCATTGACGATAAGCTTTGTATGTAATAAAACCCGAGGATATGCTCTAAGGTTTTGCCTGCTAATTCTTCACCCATAGTTACTTTCAGTGCAAAAGGTAAATTAGAAACTATTTCCGTTTCTATTTCATATCTGGTGAAGAGTTTTTTGCGGATGATTTCAGGAGTAGTTTTTAAGGGATTAATCCTTAAATATTGATGAGGTTCTGAATTTATAAAATCAATAAAGTGTGAAAGATTTTTTTCACCGAATAATGAAGAGACATATGATTTAATTTTTTCACCAGGATCAATCACTCGTTCTTATACTCTCACAAGATTTAATTGTTTGAAAATTTCATTAACAACAGATTTAGAATTCTTTTCTTCAGGGAAAGTTTTTTTATAAGCAATCTCAATATCTTTTATTATTGAATCGAGATATGATTCATATATCTGAACGGCTTTCTTCAATTCAACTTCAGAGGATGGAATAAGAATTATTTCAGGAGTATTCCTGTTTGCATAAAGTATAAATTTTGCATTAGGATAGCTATTTACATGTAAAATGGAATTGCCATCCGGAGTTATAATTTCATATTTACCGAAAAACTCTTCACCAATTAATAAAGTTTTGCAGGGCACCTTTAATTCAGAGTAATTTTTTATAGTGATAAAATCCGCGGGAAAATTTTTAATACCATCTGAAGCAAGCTTTGAAACCCATGAACTTATAAACTCTTTTTCGTTCATAAATTCTTTTAGAATTACTCGCCATTCTTTTTAAGAAAGTCTGATATTGCTTTCTTTAAACCCTCAGAATCTTCATATCTTTTAATAGTTATCAATTGAGAGTTGCAGCCGTTTATCATAGCAGATATATTACTTCCTGCTTCTTTATTTGCAAGTGCAAGTATGGGAATTTTCTTCTTATATAATGCATATGCAATTTCAAAACCAACGCCGGTGCTTGCGCCTGATATTTCTGCAATAAGCACTTTACTTTTATCAATCCATTTTATATCACGGTTGAAAATTTCGGAATCGGTTAAAGGAACTACAGGTTTAAAATCCGCGTTCAATTCAGAAAGGGCGGTGTGGCCTAATGAATTAACTTGTTCTACTATTCCAAGGAAAAAATCCTGGTAAGCCTTATCTCCTCTAATAGGGACTGCGCAATAAACTATCATAACTATGAATTTAAGACTTTTTTGTAATAATCCTCGTAATGAGGGACAACTTTATTTGTATCAAATTTTTTTACTGCTCTCTCACGGGCGTTCTGAGAGAAGATCTTGTATTTTTTTTCATTTGTAAGAAGTTCAATAGCATATTTAGCCATCCTTGAAATGTCTCCGATTTCTGCAATGAATCCGGATTCATTGTGCCCGACCAATTCCGGTAAACCACCGACACTTGAGCTTACAACCGGAAGACCGCACGCCATTGCTTCAAGAGCAGAAAGACCAAAACTTTCAGATTGTGAAGGTATCAGGAAAATATCGGATGCACTGAGAATTTCTACTAATCCCTCCTGCTTTCCTAAAAATTTTACTTTATCTATAAGGTTTAATTGTCTAACCAGTCTCTCACATTCGGATCTGTCAGGTCCATCTCCCACAAGAATTAATTTGGATGGTACTTCTTTTTGAACAATGTCAAAAATTTTTATAGCGTCAGTTACACGTTTAACAGGTCTGAAATTAGAAGTATGAACAAGAATCTTTTCACCTCTTGATGCAATATTTTTTCTGAATGAGCAATCAATATTTGGTTTAAATAATTCTGTATCTACAAAATTAGGAATTACAACAATATCTTTATCAATATCATAATTAGTCAATGTTTTTTCCTTCAGAAATCTTGAAACTGCAGTAACTCCATCGCTCTTTTCTATGCTGAATTTAACAAGAGGAAGGAAAGATGGCTCAAGACCTACAAGAGTAATATCGGTTCCATGAAG
>Ga0154732_1087_pt1 | contig 15384 bp, 12 predicted proteins | sample Rifle2008BG16ft_FD_105740 | JGI IMG/M metagenome (GOLD analysis project Ga0154732, IMG submission 105740) | Ignavibacteria bacterium RBG_16_34_14 | reverse complement strand
TTAAAACAGGTTTGGCAGGAATTTCGAACGGTGGCTGGAAAAGTTTCAGCAAAATTTCATCATCGAAGTTTTCTAAGATTTCTTTACCACCGTAAAGCTCTTCAACGCTTCCTATCCTGTCCGTTGTATAATCTTCAGCAATGATGCCTAAAGCTTTTGCTTTCATCCTGAGGTTAACATCCTTTGTTACAAGAATTACTTTACTTCTGTTTCTGTTCTTCTTATTCCACTCCAGAGCAACAGAGAGTATCCTGTTGTCAGCAGAATCTTCTCTGAAAATATCTTTTATTTCGGGAGCTAAACCACGGGCAATTGCAACTCTTACTTTCCCTTTTCCTTTTCCCAAAGAAACTCCGCCATTAAAAATTGCCGTCCCTGTAATTGAGTCAAGAGTTCTTGCAAACTCACGAGCATTAAGGTTTATTACCTGGCTTCCTCTTTTAAAATGATCGAGTTCTTCAATAACTGTCAGGGGAATAACAACATCATTTTCCTGGAATTGGTGAATTGAAGAGGCATCGTGCAGAATTACATTTGTATCCAGGATAAAAGATTTCGGCGCTTTGTTTAGTTTCATATAGCTGTTAGTTGATTAATTTGTGGAAAATAAAAACGATAATTTTCGGAACGCAGGAGTTTAGAGGATCTTGGATGTAAAAAATTTTCAATTATTAATAAAAATTACTAATGCAAAAATTTCTGCTGCCGATATATAATTTTTTATTTGGTCAAATTAAAGTCACTTAAAGTAATTATCCTTATTCTTTTATAAGGGATAATCTCTACCGTGTTATATTGCTGCCGTTGTATATCGTATTATAAAGGGAAGGAAAATTTAATGGTTAATTTTTCTGCAAGATATTTATCATACAGATAAACAAATATCGAAACAACCGACATAATTCCAATAAACCAGATGACTGAATGTATAAGGCTTTGAGTTTTATAAACTGAGGTTGCTATATTACCGATTACGAGCCACTGAAAAACATAAACTGCGGTAACATTCTTCCCTAACCAGGTAAGATACTTCCATAAAATATTATTACCGGCTTTTTGCAAGAGAAAGTTTAAACAAAAAATCCAGATAACAAGAAAAGCAAAAACCCATAACACAAAAACTTCATTATGATGATAATATGACTGAAGGTCATGCGAAATATTAAGTCCATATTCCAAAGTGAATAAAATTATTATTCCCGATATTATGATAACGGTAATCTTAAGTTTACTATTCAAAAAATATGAATACTCTTTTGAAATAATTGAAAAGATGAATCCAGCCAAAGGATAAATGAACCAGGGGAAGAATGGAAAATATGACCATTCAACTCGCCCGTAAAAAAATGCCTGTATATAGGTTAGAGGAGATTCAGGATTATTTGAAAGATCGGGTAACAGGTGAGATAAAAATAATATTAATGGAATAGCAACAATATATGGAATGAGATTTTTATTAAATATTTTTTTAAGAAAAGCCAGAGCTATAACGCTTAATCCTGCTAGGGGTAGAATATCTGCTCCGAAAACATAATGCCAAGGATTGATATCAAGCTCTCCGTTATAAATTCTAATCAGAAGATGAAGGTTAAGCCCGATATTAAGTATCAGCCCTCCAATGATCAGCGTAAGTCCACGTTTAGAATTCTCAGCCCAGCTTTTTTTTGATAAATAAACAAAATATCCCATCACTGCCATAAATACAGGTGCACAAGATGGACCGCCAACAAAGAGAGAAATTTTTCCAACAGCACTTTTAAAAATTTCCTGCTCTGCAAACAGTTCAATTACATGAACCTGCACCATGAAAACAATTGCAAGTCCTTTCGCAAGATCGGCAGTCCTGTTCCTCTCTTTTGTTTTTATTGACGAATCTACTGTTGATTTGTTCACAGAAATAATGCTGCTCTCACACCTGCTATATAATAATCTATTTTGAATGATGTGAACTTTGTATGCTGGTAAGCAAGGATAAATTTAAAATCTTCTTTAGGACTTAAATCGGTTTGTACAAAAAGCTGGTACTTCTGTGTATCATCCTGGTTGAAGATCGTAAGAAGATCAGTATCGAAGTAATATGCTCTTTCACCAGCGAAGCCTCCAACTTTTAAAAGGATTTCCGGTGAAATTAAGTAGTGTATTCTTAATGCTGCTGAAAAAAGATTTCTTCCATCATATAATTTTGTATATGATGGTTTTATGGATATGAAAAAATCATAAGATAAAATTTTATCTAAACGAAAAGTAAACTGATCCGCAATCTGTTTTTTATATCCGATTTGATTTAAATGTGTGTATGAAGCACCAAAATAAAAATCATCAATATAATAAATCACGTCTAAAGAGTAGAGGTTCGTGAAATCTGCTGCCTCGAATGGAAGTGGCAGAAATGTAAAATCACCTTTGTAGTGTGAATAAGTAAATTTAAAATAGAAAGGCAGAGCTTCTGCAATTACTCCAACAAGAAAAGCCTGTTGAAGATAATCCCAATTCTTATTGTGAATACTTAGGTTTTCATAGTGGTTTATGAGATATAAATTGTTGGAAAGCTGCAGAGTATTATAAAAAGCAAATGATTGTGATTCACTACCAAAGTTGTAATCACCATATGTATAATAAAATGAAGGACCTACAAGGGTTGAATCTGCTTTAATATTTTCTAATGAAAAAAGAAAGAATAGAACGACAAGGGTGAAATTAATTTTTTCTATCATTTAATTTGGTTAATTAGTATCTACTTATTTTATCTGTCCTTAACCTCACCTAAATCCTCTCCTTATTAAGGAGAGGACTTTTAAAAACACTGCTTTCCCTCTCCTTGATAAGGAGAGGGACAAAGGGTGAGGTTAAATTCTTTTTATTTAATTAAGTCCAAACCTTCTTTTGCAAGCTTGTCGTTAGGACTAAGCATTAGTGCATTGGTTAACAGCTCCTTAGCTTTTACCTTATCACCGAAATAATAATAAGTCCATCCTAAAGAGAGATTTGGCTCGTATTCTCCCGGGTAAGAAGTATGAACTGTCTCAAGATATTTCTTTGCATTCTGATAATCTTTATTACTAAGATAAATCTGTCCTAATCTTAAATTGGCAGTGTAATTGTTTTTATCCATACGAAGAACATTTTCATACTGAACTTTAACTTCACTCCACTTTTCCTGGGCTGCATATGGTAATGTAAGTCCAAGCAATGGTTCAATTGAAAATTGCTCAAGATTTTTCGCAATGTTGTAATACTTAATTGAATTAGTGTAATCCTTATTAAGATAATATAGCCATCCAAGCCGCATGTTAAACAGGTAATCATTCTTATTCGCTTCATAAGAAGAAGTCAATGGTTCAAGAGCCTTCTTATAGTTATTCTCTTTTTCGTAGCTTAAAGACTTATTGAATACATCCACTTTCGTATCATAATCCTGAGAAAGGATGTTCACTGCAAATACAGAAATAATTGCTATGATAATTACAGCTGTTATTGCTATATATTGTTTCCCCGCATTATGAAATTTTATTTCACTAAAATTCATTGAACGGAATTTCACTTTGTTCAACATTTTTTTCCTCCATCATACTGTTTGCTGCTGAAAAAATTAATTTATTGCCTGATTTTATTTTGAATTCCTTAATAAAACCTTCATGACTAATAGATACTTCCCCTTCCATAATTTTCATATAGAAGGAAAATATAGAGATGCCTTTGGCTTCAATTTTATTTATGAATCTGAAATCTTCTTCATCTACTGTTTCTTTAAACTCAAAGCTGCCTTTTACTGAGATAAAATTTCTGTAGAATAGAAATAGTTCAGATAAATATCTCACTAAACTGTTACGCATAAGATTAATTGAATACTCATCATTCCACTTTAGATTTTTATGATAACAGAATGGAACCCTCATTGCGGTAAGATAAAAGTAGTATAAAGCAGACTTTTTATCACCAATGTACGTTGTGAAATGTAAAACCTTATCTGTAATATAAACACCTGCAGTATCACCAAGAGAAGATTCAATATAGAGCTCATTGTTCATATTTATTTTTACTTCCCATTCCTCTTTAAATTCTTTCTCATAAAGTTTACAGTTAAATTTCAATTTATCACCCAGTCTGAATCCCATTGCATTTTTTATCTCCTGGTGAACATCAATATTCTGAACTTGTGAGCCTTCCTCAGGATAATCAAATGTTTTTAAAGTAACCTCCCCATCTTTTTTCTCAAGGTAATGCGCAAAGGGAAACTTAAGTGTTTTATCACCCAGTTTATCCGTTAACTGGTATTGAAAATGAAGATGAGGGACCGGTGAGCGTCCGCTGCTTCCGCATTGAGCTACGATCTCTCCCTTTTTAACTTTGTCTCCCATACTAACTTTAGCTGAGCCTGATTCGAGATGTGATAAGGCACTGAACAATCCATATTCATGTTTAAGAATAATTGTATTACCCCAGTTCTTTTGAAGATAAACATCCCCAATTTTGTTGTTTGGTATTCCATCAACAACTTTAATAACTTCTCCCTCAAGAGGAGCAGATACCGGCAGTTTAAAACAGTAATAATCGCTCAACTCTTTTCCTTCACCGGTACATTCAAAACCATCGTCATCCTTAACAACAAAATCCAATGCATATTTCCAGTTTTCTTTGTGAGTATGCTGTCCATCGAAACCTTGAGGAACAAACCATTCACCAAGAAAGGGAAGTTCAGGAAAGATGAACTTGAACTTATCGAATCTTGCTCTTCTTCTCTGGTGATAATAGAAATTCTCTTCAGGCGACCCTGGTTTAAAATAAAGGAGAGTGAGATCAGTATTTTCTTTTCTGAACTTTAAACTGTAAATAGTTGAAAGAACAATAAAGTTGAAAGGAAGTACAAACACCGGCAAGTTTGTTCCTGCAAAAAGTCTTATAAAAAACCCGGTAATAATAACAACCATCAGAACAGAAATTATCACAAGCAAAATACTTTTTCTTGAAGGAATTATGAGACTTCCACCGAGAGCAAATGCAGCTAAGATTGAATTAAATCCAAACAGGATAACATAATCAGTATGCATACCGGGCAGAATCAGATCAAGATAAAAAAGACAAAGGGTAAATGAGAAGATGCTAAGAAGAAAAAGAACACGTGAAAATAACAATATCGCAAGAGCTATAATTATTCCTGAAGCAATATTTGGTTGAAAAATTATTAAAGATAGTGAACGCAGGTAATCAGAAACATAAACAGGCAATGATGTGGAAATTATTTCTTCGCTTGAACCAAAAAAACCCGGCTTAATAAAATCATAGTTTGAAAGAAAAATTATAAAGATATAAAGCGAGATTATAAATGGCAGACTTAAGCCTGGCAGATTGAAGGTTATGGCCATATGATTTTCCAATACAGCCGAAATAAAAAATGTTATGATGATAAAGATGAGAATAATAGATAAGAGAAAGGGATCAACATTAAAATAAAATGATGTCCCGGCTCCAAATAAAATTCCATTGAAGCCGTAAAAACCACTCCTGATCTTATCAGTATCGAATTTAAGTATGACTGCCGCTGCATTTGATAATGCAACGCCAAGCAGAGCCATAATTCCCAGCTGAGGTGTAACAAAACTGGCAATTATTATTAATACTCCAAACCATCTTTTGTTTGAAAAAAATATCTGTGCATAAGAGTAAAAGATTGAATCAGTAAAGAACTTCATTTTTTTATTTCTTTAGCTTTGCAGGAATAATTTCTCTTTCAGAAACATATTCAAGCGTTTCAGCTTTTCGTATTAGTTCAACCGATCCATCTTCCATTATCATAACAACATTTGGGCGCATAGAAATAAATTGCATCCACTGGCTGTTATTGTAAGCTCCGGTGTAATCTATTACCAATTGCTCACCTCTTTTAAGAGGAGGAAGAAGTATACCTTCTCTAATAACATCAATATTCATGCACAATGGTCCATAGATAGTTGTGTCTTCTGTATGAAACCCATTCTCTTGTGCAGGTGTTATTTTATGTTTATACCAGAAACTTGTGAATAGAAGATTGACTCCAGCATCTACAATTACTGCCCTTCTTCCATCGCTTAATCTTTTATTTGCAATAACAGTAGTTATTAACGATCCGGCATCATCAACAAGAATGCGCCCCGTTTCAAGTATAAGCATCGGGAGTTCCTCGCCCTTATAAGGAAGCTCAAATAAACCTGAAGCAATAGCATCTGCAAATTGTTCCAAAGAAGGAATAACTTCTTCGGCAGGAAGATACTGGCCTATAAGAGTATTGTGAGAAGCGAACCCTCCACCCATATCAATATATTCCAAAAGGATATTATACTCCTGCCTTATGCTTTTAGCAAGTGCAGCAAGTTTAGATGCGGCAACTCGATAAGCTTCGGCCGACATTATATAAGTGCCGATGTGTGTATGAAGACCGATAAGATGCAAATTTTTTGAGGAGAGAATTCGCCTAATTGCCTGCCAGGCTTCGCCGTTCTCATAATTAAAACCAAATCTATCCCATTTAGGATAAACTCCCACATCCATATTTACTCTGATTGCAACTTTCGCCTTTTGTCCATTGGTTTCAGAAAGTTCTATGAGATCATATAGCTCATCAAAATGATCAATATGGATTCTTGCCTCTTCCTTAATTGCTTTGAGCAGCGCAGGTTTGCTTTTGTAAGGTCCGTTAAAAATAATGTTACTGCCTTTAACACCAAGCTTGCGTGCTTTATTATATTCAAATTCACTTACTACTTCAGCCCAGGAATTTTCCTGGTGGAATATTGAACAAACCGCATCGAGATAATTGGTTTTATATGACCAGGCAAATTGAACATTCGGATATCTGTTTTTAAAAATTCTGTAAGCATTTCTCTGGTTCTCTCTTATCTTCTTCTCCGACATTACAAACAAAGGTGAATCATATTTTTCAACTAATTCTTTTACAAGAACCCCATCTATTTCACTTTTGGGAGATGAAATGTTTCTGCTACCATATTTGTTCATCAAGCCGGAGTAATGTTTGGTTATAATAGGTCTTTCGTATCTCTTTTTTACTTTCTCCATTCGATCTCTCCAAAAGTTGTTATTTTTTCAAATGTTTTTATATCGCTGATAAGATCCCATGAACTCCTGACGAAAATAGTTCCGATCTTATAACCACTAAATGGCTTAACATCTTCACCAAGTGTAAGTCTTATCATTGCATAAGGAAGGTTTTGCCCGGCAACAGGGGCTAAATATGTCCACGCAGGAAATCGTGGATTTATTTCAAGCAGATAGTATTCACCAGTTTCAGCAGATTTAATAAACTCAAGTTCTATTCCGCTGCGCCATTTTGTTTTTTCAATTACTATGCGGGAAAGTTCGAGAAACCTGTTATCATCTATAGTTATTCCTGCCCAACCTTTACCCTTATCAGTAATATAGAGTTTCCTCATTGCAACTGCACCAGTCATTTCTCCTGTACCATTACCAAGTGCAGCAACATTAAACTCGTCTCCCCTTAAAAATTCCTGGATAATGATGGGAAAGCCCCATTTCATTCTCACTTTATTGAATGCATTTTTTACTTCTTCAAAATTATTTGCGATATGAGCATCATAAAAAATCCCTTTAACCACAACAGGATAGTTAAACTCCTTCGGTATTGAATATAGATCCTGTAAAGAGTTTGCAAGAATATTTTTTGGTGCTTTAATCCCATTCGATTCACAAAATCTGAACAAAACATCTTTTGCACGGATATTTAATTGTTCTACAGTCGGAAGAAATGTTTTTATACCGAGACTGTTAAGTTTACCTTCAAGCTTTACAAAACCATAAAGTTCAGAATCGAGAGTAGGAATGATGATATCTATTTTTTCTCTTTCATGAATTGCCCTAATCCTGTCATACAATTCATTTAATCCACCTGACGGATATGGAATCATATAACATGCTGAAGTTATATTCTCCATATAAATACCGGGATCGAGCGAATCATAAAATAGTCCGATTATTTCAGCATTAAGATCTTTGGCTTCTTTCAAACAGCGAATAACCGGAACACCCGGACCGGGATTATCGGTGGCATTCAAACCTGTTACTGCAATTTTCATTCTTCTTTTATCAAAGTATATTTCTGAAGTTGAGCAACAAAATCGCTAAAGTCTTTCTCAAAAGATGACTTGTCAATGTCATATTCATCGAGTATGTATTTGAAAACCTCTTCTTCTGTTCCTCCCTTCTGAAGCATCTGGAATATTTCTTTACCAATTTTGTTCAGATTGAAAGTTTCTCCGGTTGATGGCATGAATAAGAACCCGGAATCACTTATGGCAATGGTATCAGGAACAATATATTTTCTCATGATTTGTTTTTTCAATAATTTTTAGAAATCTATTTCAGAAGAATCATCTTCTTAATGGATGTTGCATTTCCTGCTCTCAACTGATACATGTAAACACCAGTAGATTGTCGGATGCCCGAGTCATTGGTTCCATCCCATATAATTTCATGACTTCCGGATTCCTTGTACTCATTCAAGAGAGTTTTAATCTTATTTCCAAGGATATCATAAATGATAATTGTAACAGACTGAGATTCATTCAAACTAAATTGAATTGTGGTTGAGGGATTGAATGGATTGGGATAGTTTTGCATTAATTTAAATCCTGCTGGTGAGCCCTCATCATTAATACCAGTGGATCCTGTGCTATAAATTTCATAAACATAATTAATGAAAGAAGGATAATCGTATCGAATTACTATACAATCAAGTGCCCCGTCATTATTAACATCTGCAAAAACAGGGTAAGAGTAATAGTATGCCGGATCGTTCTTTTCAAAGATAACATTACCACTTGTAATATCGAAAATTTTAAAAGACTGACGATACGGAGAATTGCCATAGCATGAGAGAACATAAAAGTCTGCGTAGTTATTATTATTCATATCCTGAGTTAAAGAATAGATCTGAATTCCTGCTAATCTTTCTGCATCGTTAAAACTGTAAGTGAATTCCGGAGTTTGAGAAAATCCTTCATTCATTATGTTAAATTGTAAGCTGTCGATAGTATAAAATCGCATTTTCCATAAATCACCATTCTTCTCAAAATTTACCCAGCCGGATAATATATCATAAGAAATTGCAAAGGATGTCCAGGTATTTTGCCATTGTGAAAATAAAATTTGGGGAAAAGAGATTATTAGAGCAAGGAACAAAAAATTTTTCACGCAAAACCTCCGGCTAAAAATTTTTTATAAATAACTATCTTAATATGTCTAACGAAATGAACCAGGCTGAAAATTTTTTCTATGACACAAATAAGGTCAAAATTCAAATTATATACCACCAAAATAGAGTTTATAACCTGAATATTTGAACTATAATGATTTAAAATTCTCATTTGAGGGAAAAGTAATGTTTAGATGAATTTTTTTTTCCATTACTGAGAATAGGAACAGCAGGTATTTTGAATAATGTTTTTTACTATTAAGTAAATTGAATCTGTACTCTCAATACTTTATATTTAAACCTCAAAACGGAATGAGATGACCAGAAGAAAAAAGTTTTTAATATTCACTTTAAATATAATTTTTAATGAGTAGCCGCTCTTGAGTGGCTATTTTTTTGCTATGATGATATGATCAAAGAAAGAAGAGTAATGGAAAAGAAAAAAACTGCAAGGTTGATTCTTGAGGATGGAACAATATTCATAGGCTATAGTTTTGCTTATGATGGAAACGCAAATGGCGAAGTTGTTTTTAACACTGGCATGGTCGGTTATCCTGAAACAATAAGTGATCCATCATACAGGGGACAGATTCTGGTATTCACCTTTCCTCTTATTGGCAACTATGGCATTCCTGGTAATGAACGAATAAATGGGATGTACAAAAATTTTGAATCGGAATCAATTCATATACGAGCATTAATAGTTTCAGATTATTCAGAAGAATATTCCCACTGGAGCGCTAAAAAATCTTTGGGCGAATGGCTGAAGGAAAATAAAATTCCAGGTATTAGTGGAATTGATACAAGGATGCTTACAAGAAAACTCCGTGATAAAGGAACAATGCTTGGCAAAATAATTATTGATGAAAATGAAAAGATAAATTTTGAAGATCCAAATGCAAATGATTTGGTCAGTGAGGTGTGTACAAAGGAACCGATACTTTATAACGGAGGGAAAAAAAGAGTTGTACTTGTAGACTGCGGAACAAAGAACAATATCATTCAGGCTTTTCTTGGAAGAAAGATTTCAGTTAAAAGAGTTCCTTATGATTATGATTTTGCAAACGAACACTGTGACGGAATCATTCTATCAAATGGTCCTGGAGATCCAAAAATGAATAAGAAAACAATTGAAAATACAAAACTTGCAATGGAAAAAAATATCCCGATACTTGGGATTTGTCTTGGTTCGCAGATACTTGCACTGGCTGCCGGTGCAGATACTTATAAATTAAAATATGGACACCGTGGTCATAATCAGCCCTGTAATGAAATGGGAACTAAGAGATGTTATATTACCTCCCAAAACCATGGTTACGCTGTTGATGCAAATACTTTACCTGAAGACTGGAGACAATGGTTTGTAAATGATAATGATGGTACAAATGAAGGTTTGTTTCATATTTCTAAACCTTTTTTTGCTGCACAGTTTCACCCTGAAGCTTCTCCGGGTCCGGATGATACTGAATTTATATTTGACATTTTTGTTCGGGCTATTCAGTAATAAATTGCAGAATGAGATTCATCTTGCTTTATGATAAAAAACTCTCTGTGTTAAAGCTGAGAAAACAAAAAAATTTTCATTTAAGATATGTTTAAAACAATTAAACCTAAAAAAGTTTTAATACTTGGTTCAGGAGCTTTACAAATCGGGCAAGCTGGAGAATTTGATTACTCTGGCAGCCAGGCAATAAAAGCTTTGAAGGAAGATGGAATAATTTCGGTTCTCATTAATCCCAACATTGCAACAATACAAACTTCAGAAAACTTTGCAGAAAAAGTCTACTTTATTCCCATTAAAGCCGACTTCGTAAAGAAAGTAATTGAGAAAGAACAACCCGATAGTATACTTCTTCAGTTTGGAGGACAAACTGCATTAAATGTAGGGGTTGAACTTTATGAAAATGGAATTTTGGAAAAACATAACATCCGTGTGTTGGGAACTCCAATAGAAGCAATACAGGATACAGAAGATAGATTGAAGTTTACAAACAAATGTTCTGAAATAGGGCTTAAGGTTGCTGTAAGTAAAATAGCGACAAACGTTAATGAAGCAGTTTCTGCTGCTGAAGAAATAAGCTATCCGGTAATGGTAAGAATTGCTTACGCTCTCGGTGGTTTAGGTTCAGGAATTGTAAACAATAAAGAAGAACTTATTGAAAAAGCCAGGAGAGCATTCTCATTTACAAAACAGATTTTACTTGAAGAATCTTTATACGGCTGGAAAGAAGTCGAATATGAAATTGTAAGGGACACGCACAATAACTGTATCACAATTTGTTCGATGGAAAATATTGATCCTATGGGAATACACACTGGGGATAGTGTTGTTATTGCACCTGTCCAAACTCTCTCTGCAAAAGAAAATTTCAAACTCCGTTCAATAGGAATAAAATTAATTCGCCATCTTGGAGTTATTGGTGAATGTAATATTCAATATGCCCTTGATCCAAATTCTGATGATTACAGGATTATTGAAGTTAATGCACGTTTAAGCAGAAGCTCAGCTCTTGCATCAAAAGCTACAGGTTATCCTCTTGCTTTCATAGCTACAAAACTTGCATTAGGTTATGCTCTTAATGAAGTCCAGAATATAATTACCAAAGAAACTTCGGCTTGCTTTGAACCAGCACTCGATTATGTTGCTTTAAAATTTCCCAGGTGGGATCTCCAGAAATTCCAGCAGGTCAGTACTCAGCTTGGATCAGAAATGAAATCTGTTGGAGAGGTAATGTCTCTTGGGAGAAGTTTTGAAGAGGTTATGCAAAAAGCTATAAGAATGCTGGATGTTGGAATGAAAGGCTTTGTTACCAATGATTTGAAATTCGAAAACCTGGAAAAAGAATTATCGGAACCAACAGATAAAAGAATGTTTGCTATAGCGGAGGCTCTTCAGTGTGGATATTCAATAGATAAAATTTACGAGCTTACAAAGATTACTAAATGGTTCCTCTTCAAAATGAAGAATATCATAGAAACAGAAAAAAAAATAAGAGATTTTGGGAACCATCCCTTTGGTCGGGGAAAACCTTATGAAATAACTGAAGACCTGATGAAAGAAGCAAAGCAAAATGGCTTTTCAGATTTGCAGATTGCTATGCTTACAGGTTCAGAAGAGATGTCAATAAGAAGTTTGAGAAAAAAACTAAATACTCTTCCTGTTGTAAAACAGATTGACACACTTGCAGCTGAATTTCCTGCACAAACAAATTATCTCTATATAACTTACCATGGTGATGAAAATGATATCGAAGCTGGTGATAAAAACCAGATAATTGTATTGGGTGGAGGCCCTTACCGCATTGGTTCTTCTGTTGAGTTTGACTGGTGCTGCGTTAATGCTGTAATGGCAATTAACAAAGCTAATTCTAAATCAATAATGATAAACTGTAACCCGGAAACGGTAAGCACTGATTATGATATCTGTGATAAACTTTACTTTGAACAGCTTACATTAGAAAGAGTTCTTGATATATATGAATTAGAAAATCCAGAAGGAATAATTATTTCTATGGGCGGACAAACTCCAAATACTCTTGCACTAAAACTGCATAACTTTGGAGCCAGAATTCTCGGTACAAGTCCGGTACAGATTGATAATGCAGAAAGCCGGCATAAGTTTTCAAAAATACTTGACAGCCTCGGTGTAGATCAACCGGAGTGGAAAGAACTTACAAATCTTGAGGAAGCAAAAATATTTGCAGATAAAGTTAAATATCCAGTTTTAATAAGACCAAGTTATGTGCTGAGCGGTGCTGCTATGAGCATTGTTCTTACAGAGGATGAACTCGAAGAATATCTCCGCAAAGCAACTGAACTTAACAAAGAACATCCGGTTGTAATAAGCAAATTTATTACCGATGCTAAAGAGATCGAAGTGGATGCCGTTGCAAACAGCGGCGAACTCTTTTGCTATGCTATTGCTGAACATGTTGAAAATGCGGGAGTTCATTCGGGTGATGCTACAATTGTTTTGCCTCCTCAAAGAACGTATCTTGAAACGATGAGAAGAGTTAAGATCATAACTAAAGAAATTGCAAAGGCATTTGAGATAACCGGACCCTTTAATATTCAATTTATTGCAAAGGATAATGATGTAAAAGTTATTGAATGCAATCTTCGTGCTTCCAGAAGTTTTCCATTCGTCTCCAAAACATTAAAAATAAATTTTATTGAGATTGCAACCAGACTAATGCTTGGTGAAAAGGTACCAAAGATTCACAAGTCTTCATTTGATGTTGATTATGTAGGTGTTAAAGCTTCGCAGTTTTCATTTACAAGATTAAAGGGTTCCGATCCTGTAACAGGAGTTGAAATGTCTTCTACAGGAGAAGTTGCATGCCTTGGTGATGATTTTAACGAAGCATTTTTGAAAAGTCTTATTTCTACAGGCTACAGAATCCCCAAAAATGCAATTATGCTTTCTACAGGCGTAGTAAAAAATAAAACAGAATTGATTGATGAATTAATCTTCATGCAAAAACAGGGGACAAAATTTTATGGAACAAAAGGTACTGCCGATTTTTACAGGCAGAATGGTATCGAGGTGGAAGCACTTTACAGGTCTTTTGAGAATAAAGAACCTTCAATACTTACTTATATGACTGAAGGAAAGATTGATATGGTAATAAACATTCCCAAAACATCTGAAAAAATTGAACTTGATAATGACTATTTAATAAGAAGAAAGGCAATTGATCTGAATATTCCTTTGTTCACCAACGTTCAGTTTGCAAAAAGATTTTTTAAGGCATTAAAGCATTATACTGAAGATGGACTTAATGTTAAAAGCTGGGATGAGTATAATTAAGAGCAGTTCGGGTATAGATCAGGGTTAGACTTGAACCTAAGATTTCTTTCCATATTTGTAAAAAGGGATAATCCAAAAAATAAGAATTAAAGTTAATCCTATATAAGAAGAGCCATCCCGGAATAAAGGTGAATGAATATGATAATCAAATACTTCCGCAGTTTTCTCATCAATAAACATTGCTTTAAGTGAAATTGTTTCTGATGTTTTCAGGTTTATTTTTTTTAATTCAATATCTTCATTTGCAAATGTTTTAATAATTCCGGTCCCATTTTCAAACCTGTAAGGCCGTTTGTCAATCTCAAAATACTTTCCAGGTCTTTCATTTACATTTTTAAGTGTCTTTATGAAATGATTATTTGCTTCAAGCGGCTGATTTAAGAGAAATGGTGGAAGAAGGAAATAGATCAAAACAAAAGAAATAAGTATTAACCATCGTTTGAGTTTTTTTAATTCTAGATTTAATGGGAAAATAATTCCTTTCTTATAGGTTATAAGAAAATAAATTAATCCAAATAATGTTATCAAATAAATTGGAATACTTTCATTCCAGAATAGATTGAAGTTCAGCAATTCCCACTTAAAAGGTGCAAACAGGTGAACTCCATTTGCCCACTTTATTTCAAGTGAATCAAGAAGAAGATGAATTAAGCATCCGAGAGCTAAGATTGAAAATGTCTTTAAATATTCTTTAGATAAAGATGCCAGAGCCAGGCTTATAACTAAACCAAATAATAATGTGGATTGAACAGTTATGTAAAGATTCAGATCATAAAGATTAATTCCCGGAATTTTTCTTAATATTCTTTGCAATATCCAGGACAAATCTGGAAGAATGCCGCCAACATAAATCCATTTTAAATCTGCAGCAGTTATAACAGAACGTGTTGCTAAGCCGGCAACACCTAAATGAGCAAGTGTATTAGGCAAATGATGTTAAGATTTCTAAAATTAAATTGATAAACATATTCAGAATTATTTTAAACCTTAGAATTCATATTTAAGGAACTAACTGCTTTCCTTCTTTATCCAGAACATAAAGTGCATTAACCGGGCAGACAGAACATGCTTCGATTATTATATCTTTTTCAGTATCAAAAGCATGATTTACAAAAGAACAAATCCTTTCATCATCTAATTCAAAAACATCAGGGGCAACTTTAATGCAGTTTGCCGTACTTATACATGTTGTACGATCAATTTTTATTATCAGTTCTGAAATTTCTCTTTCTTTAGTATCACTCATAACTTAATCCTGTATGAATTTCTTCAATAGCTAAATTAAACCATTCTCTTTTAAAATAAAAAGACCAAGCGTCATTGTTACAACTGAAGCAAGAGTAGTTAACAAAAGTATATTTGCGGCAAGCTT
>Ga0154732_1122_pt2 | contig 15486 bp, 14 predicted proteins | sample Rifle2008BG16ft_FD_105740 | JGI IMG/M metagenome (GOLD analysis project Ga0154732, IMG submission 105740) | Ignavibacteria bacterium RBG_16_34_14 | reverse complement strand
ATCTTCAATTATAAGAATATCATCCCGTTCAATTTTCTCCCAGTCATCAGGATTATCAAATTCCAAAGGAAGAATTCCAAAGTTTGCAAGATTCTGGTTCATTCCACCATTTCCAGTAATTTACTTGCATTATGTGCAGCATAAGCATTCTGATCATTATCGAAATAACACCAGATTTCTTTTCCTTCTTTTTTTATTTTAGAAAAAAAATTGGCCCAGCCTTTTAATGTTTTATCATTGTAAGAACCCTGATAAGCTTCGTCAGGACCATGCAAACGAACATAAATAAAATCCGCAGTTACTTCTTTCGGTGAAAGTGTTCCGGCTATTTCAAAAATGCAGAATGCTGAATTATGATCTTTAAGTGCATCAATTACTTTTTCATTCCACCAGCTCTCATTCCTGAATTCAAAAGTGTATTGGAATTTTTCGGGTAACATATCTAAAAAAGTATTAAATCTATCTTCATTAAACTTCCATCCGGGAGGAAGCTGAAATAATATTGGTCCTAATTTTTTATTAAGGTGTTTTGCCCTTTTTAAAAATTCTTTAATCGGTTCTTTATCATTTAATTTTTTTATATGAGTAATATAACGACTGGCTTTTACAGAAAAGATGAAATCATCGGGAGTATTATCTCTCCAGGTTTCAAAAGTTTTTTTCTCGGGCAAACGATAGAAAGTATTATTAAGTTCAACTGTTCTAAAATTCTGACAATAAAACTCCAACCACTTTTTCTGAGGAATATCTTCGGGATAAAATAATACTTTCCAATGTTTGTAATTCCAACCTGAAGTGCCAATGTGAATGGAGTTCTTATTCATAGTTCAATTAATTTAAATCATCTTATGCAGAATGTATCTTCCATTCAACTCACATTTACGATAGGATGTCTATAGCAACTTTCACAAAAAAATTCCGATCAATTCCTATCGTAAATCAGAATTAAATTTTTGTACCCCGGAGAGGATTCGAACCTCCGTCCCGAATTATCGGGATTAGGAAACTGCTGCTCTATCCTGCTTTATCAGTTTTAATACTTTTGTATTCTCCTGAGATTATTTTTTGTAAATACACTTTACTTTTCATTCTCTTAATTCTTTTTTCAACTTTCATTGCTTCTTCTTTGGATTTCATCTCCAAAGTAAATACAATTTTCCAAGGTCTATATCTGGCCGTAAATCCCTTTTCAATACTGTTATGGTAAAGAAGTATTTTATTTGGATCAGAAGAAATTCCAGTATAAAATTTATCCTTATTTTGAGATTTTAATATGTAAAGAAAGTAACTCAAAATATTTCTTAAATTTTCGTACCCCGGAGAGGATTCGAACCTCCGACCAACAGTTTAGGAAACTGCTGCTCTATCCTGCTGAGCTACCGGGGCAATTAAATGAACAATTTATAATGCTAAGTTAGATATAAGTGGATTTTTATTCCAGCCTGATTTAGGTATAGGGTATAAAGGTATATGTATATGGAATAGCTTTTAACTATATACCCTATAACTTTATACCTTATACCGTTTACTTCTATAAATTCTTATAAATAAACTCGGTCATCAGTTCTAAAAAATGCCTTCCGAAACCTCCATGCATTGCTTCGGGGTAAAGCATCACATCAAACTGCTTATTAGCTTTCTGTAAAGCTATCATAAATGAAATTGAGTTTTGTACATGTACATTATCATCTGCTGTTCCATGTATAATGAGAAGTTTTCCTTTTAACATATTTACATACTCTAAAGGTGAACTTTCCTTATAACCATTAGGATTTAATTCGGGAGTTTGCATATATCTTTCAGTGTAAATCGTATCATAAAACTTCCAATGAATGACGGGAGCTCCTGCAATGGCAGCTTTAAAATAGTCTGCACCTTTAAGAATTGCTAATGCAGCTACATACCCGCCATAACTTACTCCATAAATTCCAATCCTGGAAGAATCAACATATCCTGTTGATATAAGATATTTAGCTCCTTCAATCATATCATTAACTTCGTAAAGACCAAGATTTTTGTATACAATATTCTTAAATGTTTTTCCTCTGCCGCTGGTTCCCCTGTTATCAAGCCAGAAGATTATATAACCATTTTGCGCATACATCCTGTGGAGCAAACTCATTCCCCATGCATCCTGTACAATCTGAGAACCTGGCCCACTGTAATTATCAATTAGTACAGGATATTTTTTCAATGGGTCAAAATCTGATGGTTTAATCATCCCGGCATTTAACTCAACTCCATCAGTTGTAAATGTAAGAAATTCAATTGGAGAAAAATCATATTCATCGTTAGCAGACATATCAGCTTCAATCAGTTTTTTTATTTCGGTCCCATCAATGTCGTAAATAATAGTAGAGTGCTTTTCGTTTGCATTTGAATATCTGTCGACAAAATATTCGCTGTTCAACGACATATTAATTGAATGCGTTCCTTTTTGCTCGGTAATTCTTTTCTTATTTGAACCATCAAGATTGATAGAATAAAAATCTCGATATAAAGGTGATCTTTCTAAAGAGGAGTAATAAACTACTTCTTTATCTTCATCAAAAGAAATTAGTTTATCAATTTCCCACTTCCCTTTTGTAATCTGTTTAATGAGGTTTCCATTCATATCATATAAATAAAGATGATGAAAACCATCACGCTCTGATGACCAGATAAATCTTTTACCGTCAGTAAGAAATGTTAAGTTATCGTAAACATCAACCCAGCAGGAATCGGTTTCGGTTATTATTGTACTGGTTTTTCCAGTATTAACATCTGCCATCATCAGATCAAGTTTATTCTGCAAACGGTTTAATCTCTGAACAGAAAGTTTAGCTGGGTCTTTAGTAAATTTTATTCTCGGAATATAAATATCAGACGCTTCACCAAGATCAATCCATACAGTTTTTGCAGAAGCTATATCTGCTACACCAATCTTAACTAAAGAATTATTAGCTCCGGCTTTCGGATAATATTGTTCTGTTGGGGGAAAATAAAGTGAATCATATTCTGTGATATAAACTTTGGGAACATTAGATTGATCAAACCGCCAGAAGGCAATTGACTTGCTGTCAGGAGACCACTCCCAGCCGGTAATAATCTTAAATTCTTCTTCGTATACCCAATCGAAAACCCCATTAAGAATTACTTCACTCCCATCAAATGTTAATTGCTTCTCTTCACCTGATTCGATATCGGCAACATAAATATTATTTGCCCTTACAAAGCCAAGCTTCTTTCCATCGGGAGAAAACTGTGCATTTACCTGCTCATCTTCTGAATCAATAATTAATTGAAATCTCTTTTCATTTACATCATACACATAAAATGTTCCGCCTGATTTTACTGTACGTGCGGGAATCAATCCTGTAATAAGAAAATATTTTTCGTCGGGTGACCATTCATAATTCCTTAAAGCAATCTGCTCACCATTTTCAGTTTTAAGTTCATCGTTCCCAAGAATCTTTTTCTCTTCACCAGATTTAACATCATGCTCATAAATTGCATTCTCTTCATATTTCAAAAAAGAAAATTTATTGCCGTTATCAAACCACTTTAATCCGTTTATTGATTTAGATCTTAATCCCCGATTTGTATAAATGTCATCAATAGTAAGCTTTTTGGTTTGGGGTGTTTGTAAAGATTGGCTAAGAAATATTATGATAAGGAATTTTGTAAGAGAAAATTTCATTTTCACTCCACAATAAAAATAATTGATATTTTTTTTGAACTATAAAGGTGTTTGAAAGACAAGAAAATATCCGTTGAAATGATGCTTGAATTCAGGGGCATAAATTTACAAACGCATTCTTCTTTTCTTTTTTGTCCTGGTTTCCCAGATTTTTTCCAAATAAATCCCGCTTTGATTAAGCCAGGCGAATTCGCTTTGGATAGCGTCTTTTACAATAAAAGAATAGTCAATACCTTCTCGTTCCGAACGGAGTTTTGGTTCGTCAATAGAAATAAGAACTTGAAAAGTCTGATGCTTGTTTGTTTGTGATTTCATACAAGTTCGATTCTAAAATTATTTGTTGCTGCTTCTTGTTTATCTCACCACAAAAATAACACAAAATCATATAAAATTTTATACTGATTATTATATTAAAAATGAAAGATTCATTTAAAATAAAAAAGTATCCCGCCGAGGCGGGATACTTTTTAGTGGAGGAAGAGATTTAGAGGAAGCTTGGCATAAATTCCAAAAACCAAATCCGCCTTAGGCGGAACAATTAACAAAGAAATATCAAATTCAAAAATTCAATATTTCTTGATTTTTTGAACTTTGAAATTAGACATTATTTGAAATTTGTTTTTTGTTATTTGGAATTTCATAAGTGTTACATATTAAACCAGTAAGAAAATTTTACCATAAAAATATTATCAGCTTCTGTATTGAAAAGTCTGCGAAATGAACGCCCAAATCTGAAGACACCGTTTTCTTCAGAATCAGATCTTGTTTGTGTCCATACGAAATAAACGATAGAACCGGGAACAAATTCCCATCGTAATACTACATTCCCTCTTAACGATTTAAAGCTTTTATCAGGATTTTCAATTTGGATTGGGTTTGCAGGACCGTTTCCATCGGGATCGGCTGTTAAAGTTGATTCATCAAAAGTTGAACTACCGGTTCCGTAAATATTAAAGTCATAAGTTTTTGGTGCAGCTAATTCTTTAAAGTTTTTATAATCAGCAGAAGAAATTAATGGCTGGGCATAAAGCTGTAAACTTAGTTCAGGCGTAAAAGTCCAGTTCAATCTTATGCCTGCTCCAAATGTTTTTTGATCAAGTTTTGCAAAAACATAACGCCTGCCAAACGTGTTTACAGCAGTTTCATCTGAAAAGGAATCAACCCACTGTGCAAATTCATTATTGATGGAATAGTAAGGTTCGATGCTTATTGAGACATTAGATGATGGACGTACCTCAACTGAAGAATTGAAATCCCAATTATATGAATAATTAGTCTGGTATGTAAAAAAACCTGCACCAATAATAATATCTTTTTTATCATCAGAGCTTAAATAGGCATTTACCTGGTAACCGGGGGGATTAAGTGTTAAAGGTCCTCCTCTTGTTCTGCGGTTGTTAATTGTTTCAGGATTATAAGCCAGGTTCCAATTTATTGTATAATAATTCAGGAATCTTATAAAACCAAAATGAAATATACCTTCCCACGTTATATTGCCATCATAATCATAATTTCTAAATACAGCTCCTCCTGCTTCAAGATGCCTGTAGATAGATGTTTGTTCAGTCCAGAAATATCCGGCACCAACATGCATATTTAAAACATCTGCACGCCACAGGAAGCCAAGATCATTTAAATCAAAATTGGGAGAAATGAATCCGAAAGCTGAATTAAAAAAGAAATTCCCTTTTTGTTTATTCAGATAAAATCTCCCGGCATATCCTGTTAAATTTTTCGCAGAACTATCTAAGGAAAGGCTTGCTGCGTCAGGTCTTTGAAAATAATGCTGCGGGTTACTTTGTAAATCCAGAATTTTTGATTGGCTGCCGGAAACATGACTTAATCCAGTCCATCCGGCAATAACCCAGGTTTTGGAGGAATCAAGAAAATTCCAGCCATCAATACCAAATACATAAGCATCCTTATTTATTTCATCTCTTAATCTGTCATCCTTAAAAAACCTGCTTGTAACTGTTGACATAAAACCTAAACCCTGGTAACCATCATTTATTTCATTTTGAGCTCTAACAATTCCGTAATAAGTCATTGGCTCAACTTCAGTTTTAGATCGCATACCGGCATTTTCTATTCTTGCAAATTCTCTTGAAGTTAGTGACTGGATTACACCAATGTTCCAGCTATCTCCAATTTTCCCCGTTATTTTAGCTGCACCAAGAATATGAGTTCCATCAGGATAATCGGTGAAATCAGCTTCTGGAATGTCTCCTTGTGGAGTTCTTCCTATCCTTCTGCTGTAAAAGAAATCAGGATTAGCCCAGTTGAAACCCCAGTAGTTTGTTGCACCTCCCTCGCCAAAATTAAATATGGTTGAACCTTCAACAAAGAAAGGTCTCTTTTCATCAAAAAAAGTTTCAACATCACTTAGGTTAATTACTGCAGGATCAATTTCTACCTGACCAAAATCCGGATTAATAGTTGCATTAAGGTTAAGATTTGTTCCCAAGCCAACTTTAAAGTCAGCGCCTAGTCCGGGTATATAATCAGAACCGTTATTGAAAGGATCATTTGGCTCAGGGTGAGTATATTCGGCGCGTGTAGTAATATAAGGAAGGATTTCAAACTTGCCCGGCGGTGTAATTCCATTTATTCCCTTAAGCTGAGCAAATCTTGATACAAAACCATTTTCATTTTTAGGGATGTAAACAAAATAATCCTCTTCATTATTTCGTGCAATATCTCTTCTTAAATTTATTCCCCATACATTCTCAGAGTTCTTATGAAACCTGAGCTGTGAAAAGGGAATCCTTAATTCCGCTGTCCATCCGCCGTCATCAATATTTACTTTACCTTCCCATACACCATCCCAGGTTTCATCATCCCAAGAATCATTATAAAGAACACCATCATACTGGGTTCCAGCAGCATTCATTGCAAAATAGAAACCGCTTCTTCTATCAAAATAAGGATCCAGAAAAACTGCAAACAAGTCTGAAGTTATTTCAACATCTTTTCTTACCAGCCTTGCTAAGATTGAATCCGGTGAAGAGTCATGCATTCTTGCACCTATATAAAGTGCGGCATTATCAAAAGCTATTTTGATTTCTGTTTTTTGGGTGGGTTCTTTTCCCTCATCAGGATTTCTTTGAGTAAACTGATTAACCGGAATAATCTGCTTCCAGAATTCTTCATGCAGATTACCATCAATATTTACAAGCTGGTTAATCCTTACTGCTGATATTTCTTGATTTGTATTACTTGTATCCTTTATGATAGGGAAAACAACAGTTAGAGAAAAAAGAATTATTAGAATTGTAAAGAATGATCTCATAAAATCCTGATTTTTTATTAAGACGTTCTGTTTATCTCATATGTTTCAGTGCTAAATTCCTTTATTTAAAAAACAATGTCGAATTATTTTCAACGTACGGTCAATTTAAATGATCAACGCTTCAATCTTTTAATTTCTATGAAGCCAATTGATGTCTGCAAATAGATTTTTGTTCCGCCGCCATTTACATTATATACTGCTTTATATTCACCTTTCTTTTGATTAACATCTTCACTTGAAGGTTTAAATTCTGATTTTATGATTTCTGAAATTTCTTTTTTATCAACCGACCAGACATTTCCTTCTGCATATTTAACTTTTGCTTCAATTGTTACCTTAGCACTTTCAGGAATATAGATTGTAATGTTTCCATAGCCGGAAATAATTTCACTTTCTTTATTCCCAATAGAAACAAACTCAGTTACCACATTCCCAGCACCCGACGTAACTGTAACATACCCAGAAAGATTATTTAAACTTACATTCCCGGCGCCAGTTACAACAGTTCCACCTTTACTCACACCCGTTCCGGATATATTTCCTCCACCTGTTGTTACAGTTATACTGCCCGAAATATTATCTACTGAAATATTTCCACCGCCAGTTACAACTTTTATATCGCTCCCTATATTGCCACAATCTACATTTCCGCCGCCTGTAGATACTGTTAACGATTTTGTTACATTCTTAACAATCACATTTCCACCACCAGTAGTTACTTTACATTCCCCTTCTACAGAACCAACGACAACATCACCGCCGCTTGAGCTAAGTTTCACATCACCTTTTATATTTCCACACCTGACATCCCCACCAGCAGTAGTAGCTTTCAGTTCTCCAATAACATCTTTTAATTCAATATCACCACCGGAGGTGTTTATATCTACTTTTCCTTTAATATTGTTCGATACTTCAATATCTCCACCGGAAGTATTTAAACTTAAGTTATATTCGGAAGGGACAGTGAACTCAAAATCAATATAATTATCAGATTTGATTGTGATATTATTTCCATCCTGGTAAATTGTTACGCCGTTATATTCTTCATCATCTTCATACGATAATTTTACTTCATTATCATTCCCTGTTTTCACCTGAATGTCTCCGGCAGAAATTTCTACTTTGAGTGTGCCACCTTTATTTACTTTAAAGGATTTTTTTGTATAATCTTCCTGTGCAAAAGTTTTAATGATAAATATCAGAAGGCAAATTGAAGTTAGTATAACAGTAAAAAGAAATTTATTTTTCACTTTTTAGATTCTCCTGAAGAACTGTCTTCATTTGGAATTTTACATAATTATTTTCTTCTTTTTTAAGATTCTCGCGGAAAGCCGAAATCTCATCCTGGTTAAAGCCTGTTCCTTTCTCACTTATCTCTTTTAAGCTTGTTATTGCTTCTATTCTCATCGCCGAGTTTTCATCATTTAAAAGAATATAAAGCAATGCCTCTCTCACTTCAGAATCAAATGGAAAGCTTCTTAAAAGCTTTAATGCTTCCCTCCTTACTCCAATGTTGGTATCATACTTTGCAACTGTAATTAATGCAGCTTTAATCTCTTCATCATTGTTTTGAACATTTGTCTTTATAAGATTTATTGCATTAAGCCGGATTCCGGGGTTCTCTTCATAAAGTATTGAATATGTCAGCATGTTCTGAATTTTGGGATCGCTGATTTTTCCTTTTATCCTAAGTGGCTTTATCGCATCAACTGTAAATTCTATTTCACCATCGGAAGGATCCTGATCAATAAATCTTAGGTTAGTAATCTGGGTTCTGTCTTCGAGAGATGATAAGGTGTTTTCTTCTTCAATTACAGGAATAACATTTTCATTCTGTTTATTGAACAAAAGAAATCCTATAAAAATACCAACTGCTAAAACGCCAGCACCGCTGAATGCAACTTTAATAGGAGAAAAGAAAGATCCAGAAAGATTAATTTTAGGAAAAGAAAATGAGCTTCTCTTGGTTCTTTCAACCTTTAAAGCTGCACTAAATTCTCTTCTTGCTTCGGATAAAAGATTCTCATCAGGTTCCGGTAATGCGGTATTCTTAAGAATTGAAAGAAGTTTTTTCTGTTTTTCAAGCTCAGCATTACATTCATTGCAATCATTTAAGTGATTATTGAGTTCATCTTTTTCTTTTTGTGTAAGCTCGTCATATAAAAAAAGCTGAATCCATTCTCTATGTTTTTTATGATCCATAATTACATCCTTTTTTGTTAGTCATGCCGAACTTGTTTCGGCATCTTATTCCATTATGTAAGAAGACCCTGAAACAAGTTCAGGGTGACATATTCTATACATATAATTCACTCAAAACACTTCGCAGCTTATGATTTGCTTCGAAGAGATATTTTTTAATTGTTCCTTCACTGCTGTTCAATATCTCCGAAATCTCTCTTATTTTATAACCTTCAAAGTGTTTAAGAATAAAAATCATTTTTTGTTTGGGAGATAATTTTTCTAAAGCTTCATTTACATTATTTGTAATCTCATTTCTCAGGAGAAATTCGTCCGGAGAATTGCTTTCATCGGCGCCAACAATGTTATCAATGGTTTCCGATTCCATATCATTATCAATTCTCATCATTGTATGTTTCTTACCTGATTTGATAAAAGTTAAACAGACGTTTGTTGTTATTCTGTAAAGCCATGTCGAAAATTCACTTTTAAATTGAAATTTCTTTAATCCTCTGAACACTCTGAGAAAAACTTCCTGGTAAATATCCTTTGCATCATCTCTATCATTTACATATTTAAGAGCTAGTGAAAGCACACTTCTATCGTATCTGCATACCAATTCATTGAATGCAGATTCATCTCCTTTTTGGGCTCTATTTATTAATTCAGTATCGCTAAGAATCATTAAAACTTCCAAAAACTGCTTATTAGACTATGGAAAAATCAAAAGGTTGGGGATAAAAAGAAAGACAAAGTTATTTTTATTTTATAAGATCGTAAACAGAATCTAAGACAAAAGTTGGCTGAATATTCTGATTTCCATTTGGAAAATTTTTAACACCGGTTAAAACAAGTACTGTGTGCAGACCAAAAGAATTCCCCATTGCAATATCTGTTTCAAGTCTGTCCCCAATAAGCAAAGTCTTTGAGAAATCATTTCCAAGCCTCTCTTTAACTTCATCCATCATATACTTTGAGGGTTTGCCGAAGTTTTTTTCAAGCTTACGATGAGTCCTTTTTTCAAGAGCGGAAATTGTTGCACCGGCATCCAATACTTCCCCATTATCAACCGGACAGGTATCATCAATATTTGCAGCAAAGAACCTTGCGCCTTTTTCAAGTGATCTTGCAGCAATCTCAAGCTTTTCATAGTTGAGTGTCCTGTCAAGAGTAACAAGAAGTATGTCAGTCTTTTCGGGATCTTCAGAATAAATTAATCCTGATGAAGTGATTTCATCAATAAAAGTTTTCTCACCTATTGCAAAAAACTTTTCGTCGTGATGATTTTTCTTTAAATATTTTGAAAGAACAATTGTTGAGTTAATAATCTCATTAAGTTCGATTTCCAAACCTTGTGCTGTAAGAAAATTAAAATAGTCTTTAACGCTTCCAGTTGTTTTATTAGAGATAAATACAATCTTTTTCCCTGATTTTTTTAAGATGTTAATTGTCTTATCAGCATTGGGAATAATGTTATTTCCCCTGTAGATGGTTCCATCGAGATCGAATATAAAAGAGTTATAATATATTAAATCGGGTTTCATTTAACCATAGAATAAATTTTATAAATGCGAAATGACTGAGCGGGAATTTTAATCATAATTTTGGAATTTGCCTTATCAGAACCATAGAAATTTCCTTCTTCCTTAGTAATAAGTTCTTCATATTGTCCCTTAAGGATATTTACCGAAACTTCAAAATTATCTTCCTTTTTGCCAATATTAAAAGCGATAATCATTTTTTCTTCACCAAGAATTCTCTCAAAAGCAAAAGAATTCTTTTCATTATTGCTGTAAAGGAAATTCAAATCACCTTTCTGTAAAACCTTATTTTCATTTCTTAATTGAATCATTTTCTTATAAAACTCTAGTAAATCTTTATTCTGCTCAACAGAATATGAGCCTAAACCTTTTTTAAATCCATTATCTTGTGAAATTACTTCATTATCATAATGCAAATCATTCCACACCATTGGCTTTCTGCAGTGAGGATCATCAGCACCCCACATTCCAACTTCAGTTCCATAATAAATCATCGGGGCTCCACGATATGTCATCTGGAATGCAAGAATAAGTTTTTGTTCTTCATAAATTTCATTTCCTGGTTTACCAGGATTAAAATTGGGGTTGCCTTCATTTCCATCCCGATCAAAATTTCTATCCGGATTTAAAATCATAGAGGATAATCTTTCAGTATCATGACTATCAACAAGATTCTGAAGAAGATCAAGGTTTTCTTCAGGATAGGTTTTATCAATTTTTTTCAGGCTGTCTATAAAACCCGATGTTGTTATTTTTCTTTTTTCAGCAATGAAAAAATCATTTACTGCAAAGGCAAAATTATAATTCATTAATGAAGTAAACGCCCCACCTTTAGAGACAAAATCCGGAGAGAGTTCCCAAAGTTCTCCTATTATAATTGCTTCGGGATTTATTGATCTGACAAGCTTACTCCAATCTTTCCAGAAACCAATGGGAACATCACGTGCAACATCAAGTCTCCATCCATCTATTCCATCTGAAGGATCACCATCATTATTTGGATCAAGCCATCTTGAAGTTGAATGAAAAATATACTGCTTTGGTCCAGAAAGTAAATCTTCCTTTGTCCGGTTAAACTCCGGCAGTGATTTTGCATTCCACCAGCCTTTATAATCAAACTCATTTTCTAAAGTAGTAATATCATCGAAAGATTTAATAATATACCAGTCTTTGTACTTCGAGGTTTGTCCATTTTTTACAATATCTTGAAAAGCCCAGAACTGAACTCCGGTATGATTGAAAACTCCGTCAATCACGATTTTCATTCCTCTTGAATGCAGTTCTTCAATTAATTTCAGAAATAATTTATCTGCTTCACTCCATTTCCATGTTGAAGGATTGTCTGGAATTTCGGAAGCAATTAATTTTCTATCACCATCAGGATCAGGCCCAAAATTCACATCAATATGGTGATAAGTTGAGCCATCATATTTGTGGAGTGAGACTGCTTCAAAAACAGGATTAAGATAGATTGCTCCAACTCCAAGTTCTTTCAAGTAATCTAATCTGTTAATAATTCCTTGTATATCCCCGCCGTATCTTCTATCATAAAGATGATCTCTTATTTTTCCACCAAGCTTCCTTTCCCATTCAGAGGCTTCAAACCAATTGCTTGTCCATTCAGTTACTTTCCACCCCGATAAGTCGGGGATTGTTTTGCTATTAATAAAAACTTTTGAGGCTTCAGGATCGTTTGTTGTATCGCCATTGGCAAATCTTTCAGGGAAAATCTGGTACCAGACAATTCCTTTTGCCCATTCATGGGGATTTTTCTGGGGGAAAGCTATACTATATAAAGTAAATAAGAATAGAAAAGAAAGAGAGTATTTTCCGAAATATTTAGAATAACGAATTATCTCTACCATACATTATATCCTCAGCAATTTGTAATACTTCTTTTTTAAAGATTTCCGGATTGGGTTTTTTTATCCATTTGATTAAATAGAGATTATTTATTGGGAAAGAACTTAGAATTTCATATATCGCAACCGGGTCAACGCCTGCCTCTTTATTTCTTGCCTCTTCTATCATTTTCCTCAAATTACATTTAAAATTTTTACAAATAATCCAGATATCAGCAATATCTTTTGCTTCATAACGAAAAACGGCAGACAATTTATTTGATAAAATATTTCTTAAGCTGTCTACTTTCCCAAGCACATTATCGTCTAAGAGTTCTCCACTGGCTAAAATTGCTATCATTGTTTACAAACAAATCAAGATCATCGGAATAACGATGTTTGAAATAATTCCTGCTAAGTGCGGTCCAACCTGTAAGATAAAAGGGTAAATTTAATTCTTTTACGATATTCAGGATCCCATCCTGAAAGGGGTAAAGGCTCCTTGAATAGTATTCGCCTGATTCTTTCATATCTGTCCTTAAGTTCTTTATTCCTGAGTTTGCCTATTATTTCAGGTGTTAGTAATTTTTTTATTAACTCAATACCTAATATATCCATAAGTTCATACCAATTCAGCCGTTCAAGCATGCGGTTTAACATTAACTTAAATTCGTAATTATCAATTGAATTTAAATCCTTTGCGATTACTTTAGCGAGAGGAAGCAACTCGGTATTATAATCCCAAAAAATGTCCTTCAATATTTTATATTTTTCTTCGACAGACATATTTACTTTCTATAACAATAGTTCCTTTTTCATAACAGCTAATGACTCTTTTATTGAAAGAGGTTTATATCCAAGCTCGGTTTCAGCTTTAAGAGTTATCAATCCCGATTTAAGAGGTCTTCTTGCCTGCTGATTTAACTCTCCTGTTGAAACAGGTTTAATTAAACTTTTATCCAGTCTAAAAAAATCTGCAATTATTTGAGAGAATTCATACCTTGAAAGGAATTCTCTACCGCCAATATTGTAAACACCGGTTTTATTATATTCAATAACTTTACTAATTCCCTGCACAAGATCTTCAACAAAGGTTGGATTATTAATCTGATCGGTTACTATTCTAACTTCCTTCTCTTCTCTTAAAGAATTTACCAGCCACATTACAAAATCAATCTTACAGTTTGATTGGGAACCATAAAGAACGTTCGATCTTAAAATTGAATATAAAACACCGCTAATTTTTAAGACATTTTCACTTGCAAGTTTCGTTCTTGCATAATACCCAAGAGGGCTGGGTTTATCATCTTCAGAATAAGGCCCGGTTTTGCCATCAAAAATATAATCAGTAGAGATATGAATTATTCTCGAGTCTATAATTCTTGCAGTTTCGGAAAGATATTCAACCCCTTTTACATTTACTTTCCAGGCTTCCTCACGTTCAATTTCACTCTTATCAACATTTGTATATGCTGCTGCATTAACTATATAATCCGGGTAAAAATCAAGAACAATTTTTTTTACAGCTTCTCTTTTTGTAAGATCACATTTAGAATAATCAATTCCGTTAAAAACAGATTCATTATCAATAGAACATGCGAGCAGCCGAACATTTTTTTGCTTTGAATAGAACCTGCATAAACTTTGCCCAAGCATTCCATTTGCACCTGTAACCAATATTCTCTTTTTAATCAAGTTGCGAGAAAACATCATTCTTCAGATTATTAAATTCACTCATATCTCCGTAAGCGGCTGCGCACCCTGCAGCAATATTTGCGAACTTCAATGCCTTACCAGTATTTTTTTCTTTCTGTGAAATATAACTATAAAAAAATAGTGCCCCAAAAACATCGCCGCATCCTACTTTATTCTTAACATTAATTTTAATTGCCGGTTCATGGAGTGATTTGATAACATTACCTTCTTTAAAAAATATTTTGGCACCCTTACCTTCAAGGGTTAAGATTAAATATTTGATTTTATAGTTAAGAACTTCCTTTATTACTTCTTCTTCAGTTTCTTTTTCGCATAAAGTTCTCAGTTCATTTTTGTTAACCTGTATAATGTCAATGTTTGATGCCCACTCTTTAAAGTACGGGATTATTCTGAAATATCTTTGCATTTTATCATCAAGCCCGCGGGAGAAAGTATGAACATCGAAATAAATTATTCCTTTATAATTCTTCCTGATCTCTTTTAATTGTTCCAGAGTTATATCAAAGCCTGTAATCATATTAATTAAAATTCCATCATACAAATTCAAATCTTTAATGTTAAAAACCAGGTTTTGATTAATATTCTCATACTTTTCGTGTCTTTCCTTTTCCAGTTCTATTTTCAAATGAACTATTGGAATGTTTTCAACCTGATTAAAAATTTTTTCATCCAACCTTTCATATTCTTCTTCAAATAAAAAATAATGTTTTTTATCCACTGCCGTAATCAAAGAAATTTTATCTTGACTCTTTTTAATATTATTTAAAGCGATAATTGAATAGAATATCCCTCCTGGTTTTAAAGTTTTCTTGCTTTTAAAATCAATAATATCTGCTACGGATTGTCCAATAACTAATAATTTCACCCGAATATAACTGCTTGTTTATTTTATTGTGAATCTGATAGGTAAAATAAAAATCAAATATCAGAAAGAATAACTTAAAATGATTTTTTTAGGTAATTAGTAAATCCCATTTAGATAGTTTTAATTATCAATAATAATTATCTTTCTGTAGTATGAAAATAGAGAGTTGGATTTCATCGGCAATTAAAGGAAGGAATTTTCATTCAGTAATTTTAATCATTTTCCTCATCTTTAAAGGCTGTTCATCATCACTTAATAACAGTCAGCAATCACCGGAATTTCTTATCTCCACGAACAGCATAAAAGCCAATCTTGAATTCCTGGCATCTGATGAGCTTGAAGGAAGAGAAGCAACAACAAGAGGTGAAAAGCTT
>Ga0154732_1109_pt3 | contig 16040 bp, 16 predicted proteins | sample Rifle2008BG16ft_FD_105740 | JGI IMG/M metagenome (GOLD analysis project Ga0154732, IMG submission 105740) | Ignavibacteria bacterium RBG_16_34_14 | reverse complement strand
TCTTAAGATCTGTTTGTTTGTATTGCATGGAAGCATCACCATAAATATTCATCTTTTTTTTCTTTACATAAAAGATGAGTGAATCAGAAGCATTTGCATAAATTACTGTATCAACATCGTAAGATTTAGTTGAAATAGTATCTTGTACAGAAAGAGTATCATCAAATAAAGCAATTCTTAAAGTATCAGGTAAAGATAGAGAATCAGTTTCCTGTGCAAAGGAATTTAAGGAAGGTATAATGAAAACTATTATGAATAAAAATCGCATATGAGAAGATAATCTTAATGCAACCTAATCAGCAATGGAGTTCAAGAGCAAGAGCAAGTTCAAGATGAAGAGCAACGCAAATACATATGTCCAATGATCCATGCTTTCTCCTCAGGATTTATAAAACACTAAAGCCGAAGCACCTTTAATGCCCGCATCATTTTTTAGTTTAGCAGGAAGAACTTTTACTCTTTTCTTTGTAGGGATAAAAACTCTTTCTACAATCGTTTTCTGAATTTTATTTATCAATGGTTTGCCAAAGCCAGAGACTCCGCCTCCGATAATAAATGTGCTTATATCAAGTAAGTTACTTACTGAAGTAAGAACAGAACCAAGTTGAATTCCCATATTTTCAACAACGGATTTTGCAAATTCATCACCCTTCTCCATTGCTTCCTGTATTATGCGAGGTGTTATAAGATCAACTTCGTTATTTACAAGCTCAAGAATTTTCGAACCGGGATTATCCTGAAGTTCTTTGATCACCTGCTGCTTCAAATAATTAATTCCAATATATGCTTCAATACAGCCGACCGATCCGCACTTGCATTTTGGCCCTTTATAATTAATTGAGATATGTCCAAGTTCTCCTGCTGCCCCGAATTCTCCTCTGTAAATTTTATTATTAAAGATTATACCACCACCAACGCCGGTACCAAGAGTTATCATAACAAATGAATTATATTTTTTACCTGCACCAAAAATATATTCACCAATTGCAGCAGCATTTGCATCATTCTCAATTAAAGTCTTTATTCCAAATTCCTTTTGAATAATTTTTCCAAGTTTTATTCTTCCCCAACCAGGAAAGTTCGGCGGATATTCTACAGTTCCCTTTTCATTATTTATAACTCCCGGTGCTCCAATACCTATTCCTTTTATCTTAGCTTTTTTTTGAGCAAGGATTTGTTTGATTCCTTTTTTAATCTGCGATATAACTTCATCAGGACCCAATTCAGCATTTGATGGAATTGAAGTCTTCGATAAGATTACTCCAAGATTTGAAACTATACCAAACTTAGTACTTGTTCCGCCTAAATCAATTCCTAATGCGTATTTAATTTTTTCTGCCATATTTTCAGCCTTATATAAGACGAATTTAGATATTTATTTGTTATCAATTTGAATACTGAAAATCAACTATTTTTACCTCCTCAGGGTAAGTTATATCTCCAATGGAAGTTGTAACTGTTGGTTGAGCAAAAACAGTTATTTTAGATGAGCTGCCTGAATAACCTCCAATATTTAGTGCGAGGTTCAGAATAGATTCATACCCTTTCTCCTTAAAGAAAGGAATTAGATCCATTCCTATAGAGAAAGGAATATTAACAGCTTCACCTGTTCCTGGTACTGTAACAGGAGAATTAATATTTCCTGAAATAGTTTCCTTATCATCAATGAATAATCGCCAGGGAAAACTTTTTATTGCGGCATCCGTTCTCTTGTATCCTCCTGTTCCATCATTTGGATTTTTGGCTTCCACATTTAGAATAAATGAAACAGGAAGTTTTCCTGATGCAAAACTTGAAGAGATTTTTAAAAGTTCTAACGGTGTAAAATCTTCAATCTTTCTTTTGTTTGTAAGATCAACTCCGCTTAAGCTGAAATTATTTACATCTCCAAGTTTGAATTTTAACCTTGATAAGTTTATGAATGTTTCATAAACGCTGCAGCTAAGGTTATTTAGTAAAAGCAAAAATATAGTTGAGATAACAATATTTTGAATTAATCTTACTCTTAATCGTAATCCTGCTCGATTAATCAGATTATGATTAAGATTACGATTAAGATTCTGAATTTTATGAGCTGGATTATTCATCTTTATTGAATTTCCATTCTTGATTCTTCTATCTTTTTAATAATTTCTTCAGCAACTCTCAAAGCTCTCAATCCATCTTCTCCCGAAACTATAGGTTTTGTTTTTTGTAAAATAGAATTAACAAATAACTGCAACTCATATTGAAGAGCATTTATTTCTCTAACCTGCGGCTGTTCATAAATTAATCTTTTCTTTTTATCACCAATCCCAATCTCTCCAAAAGAAATGCCCGATAAAACATTTTCATCTACCGAAAGTAAGCGGTAGACTTCTGAAACTCCTGTAACAAAATCCAATGCTATATAAGTATCTTTCTGAAAGATCCTCATCTTTCTCATTTTCTTTTGAGAGATTCTGCTTGCTGTTACATTTGCAACAGCGCCATTTTCAAACTGAATTCTTGCATTGGCGATATCAACATTATCCGAAACAACTGCCAGACCATTTGCATCAATTTTTTTTATATCACTTTTTATAAAACTTAGTATCACATCTATATCGTGAATCATAAGATCAAGAACAACAGCCACATCTGTTCCGCGGGGATTAAATTGTGAAAGTCTGTCAGTTTCAATAAAAACAGGATTGGAAATATATTTTTCGAGTGAAACAAGTGCCGGATTAAATCTTTCTATATGACCAACCTGAAGGTTAAGATTTTTTTTATCAGCCAGCTTTACAAGTTTCTCTGCTTCTGAAATTGTAGATGTTATTGGCTTTTCAATAAAAACATGTTTCCCCTTTTCAAGGCACCTGTTTGCAACTTCAAAGTGAGCAGAGGTTGTAACCGCAACTGAAACAGCATCAACTGAGTTTAATAGTTCTTCTTCATTGTTAAATAATTTTACCTTAAACTCAGCAGCGGCGTTTTCGGACTGAAGTAAATTGGTATCGAATATACCTGCACACTCACAATTTTCAAGTTCTTTAAACATCTTAACATGAAGTTTGCCAAGATGCCCTGTCCCAATAACTCCTATTTTAAGTTTTTCCATTTTAATGACTAATAATTTTTGAATAACCTATTATTTTATCGTATCCACCGTAATTCTGATCTTCATAATACAAAAATACATGATAAACATTTGTTGCTTCCCATGTATTTCCTTCAAGGACAACCCAGTTCTCATTTTTTATTGCTCCGTTTATAACATCAGCAAGAACATACTGGTAATCGTAAACACCTCTTTTTAATGCAATGGTTTCAGTATAAAGCCCGCTATTATTTGTCATCTCATAGTCAGGAAGGAGCTGCCAGTTATTAAAAGCACCTGTAAGAAAAATATTTCCTCTAATTTCATCTGGCGGTCTGAATGAAAAAGTTACATTCAGGAAGGTAGCAAATTCATCACGGAAATTTGTTAAGATTGAACCGCCATTTAAATCCCTGGGGGCATCTTTAAAGAATCTTGAATATTCAATCCCATCAAATTGTGCTTTAACATTCTTGGAGTTAAAAACATTTATATTTCTTAAATCAACTTGTCTGTATTCATTACCGGGGAGAATATCTCTTGCTGTAAAAGTAAACTTCCTGTTGCCGTCCCAATAAAATTGTCTTTGATTTGTATTAAAGTTCCTGTCAACTACAATTGCATCATATATTTTCAGGTTTTCAACTATTTCAATATGAGTAACAAATGCTGGGAATAATTCATCTGGCAAAGAAAATTCTGTGGTTATATTGAATACTTTAGCAAGATCTGCAGGAAAATAAACTTTATCTTCAAGCTGTTCACGTTTAATAGTTGTTCCCATTATAACTTCTTCATATATAACATAAAACCTCCCCATCGCATAAACAACAGATGTATCATTTGATTCAGTAATGTAAAACGTCCATTTACCTGAAAAAGGAAATTCAACATCTTCAAAGTCTGAAGGGAAATTTCCTTTGAAACGATATTTAGCATCTTCAACAGTTGCAGGCAAAGTAACCAGATCGAGGAAATAAGCTATGTTCTTTCCATGGTTAATAAGAAATAAATTATCAGTCGGATTCCAGTCTTTATCACAATAACGAAAAACAACATTAAGGTTTGGTATGAATTCGCATTCAACATCAAACTCGATTGTTATATTATTGCCACCTTTCTGTGAATAATAGATAACAGGTAAAGATGTTTCATCACCTGTTGTGTAAGCTCTTAAACTTTTTATAATTACATTCTGTGAAAAGGTAAAGGTGTTAAAAATAAGGAGCAGGAGAAGAAGAGATTTGTTTTTCAATTTATACCCGGATTATAATTCAATCCTGACCTTGTCGGGACTACACATTTCATTATAATAAACGGGATAAAAATTCTTATATTCTTCTGTTCCCTTACGGCTTCGAGCAGAAGCATATTCGTTCCAATTGAGTTTCATTAATTTTCCTTATAAAAAAGACTATCCAATTCTTCTTTAAATTTTTCAATATCTTCACACAAGTAAAATGTTTTCAAAAAATTTTCAGCAGAGGCTTTTTCGCCAGCATTCAAAGAATTAATATAAACAGTCGCCAGTAAAGATTTCATCTCAGTTGATTTGACGCAATGATTTATATCTTCTAAATCAATTGAAGAAAGAACAGTTTCATTTTCTGTAATGAAAATATCATAAAGCTCTTCATTAACATAAAAAATTTCTCCATCTTCAAATTTCCAGCAATTGATCGGGATCGCTTTTATTTCACTTTCTTTATTCAGGTATGAAAAATCGTTATTTCCTGTAACAATAATAAGTCCTTCTATTTCCCCTGAAAAAGTTTCGTAAGGGAAAATCAAACCGGAATTAATTGAATCAGCCAGATAAAATGAGTCAATCGTATTAAAGACGTAAAGAATAAAACCAGTGTTTCCATTAGTTTGAATTGAATCTATAATAAGCAGTTCCTGTACATCATCTTCATCCAGGTCAGAAATAAAACTGAAAGGATGAAAGAATTCTTTTTCAAGGACAAGATTTTCATCAGGAGTAATGACACTTAGCTTTGTTCCTTCTAAACTCGCTGTAAATAATTCGAATTGATAAGATTCTTTTTGAGCGAAGGAAATTTGAGTTAATAGAAAACAGATAAAAAGAACAGCATATAAAGTTCCCGATATTTTGCTAATTACGGGCAAATTATAGTAAGATTTCATTTAACTTATTTTTCTGCAACTACAACCGAAAGATGTTTTACTAATTCACCAATTACTGCTTTAGCATCACCGAAAAGCATAAAGGTATGATCTGCATAATACAGCTCATTTTCAATTCCAGCAAACCCAGGATTCATTGAACGTTTAATTGCAAAGCACATTTTAGCTTTATCTGCATTAATGATAGGCATACCAAAAATGGGGCTGCTCTTATCAGATCTTGCTGCAGGATTAACAACGTCATTTGCACCAACTACAATAACAACATCAACCTGGGGCATATCGGAATTAATATCATCCATTTCAATCAATTGCTCGTAAGGAATTTTCGCCTCAGCAAGGAGAACATTCATATGCCCGGGCATTCTTCCTGCAACAGGATGAATCGCAAATTTAACATCAATTCCAAGTTTTGAAAGCAGATCATATAACTCCCTGATTCTGTACTGAGCCTGGGCTACAGCCATACCGTAACCGGGAACAATTACAACTTTACTTGCCTGCTCCAAAATCTGTGCAGCACCTTCCGGAGTTTCCTGCTTTGCTGTCCTTTGTTCAACACCAGCTTTTGCTGCCTGCACCTGACCAAACGCACCGAATAAAACATTAGTAAAAGAACGGTTCATAGCTTTACACATAATGATTGAAAGGATTAAACCTGAAGAACCATCGAGTGCGCCGGCTGTTACTAATAATTTATTATCCAGAACAAAACCCATTGCTACTGCTGAAAGCCCTGCATAAGAATTAAGAAGTGAAATGACCGTTGGCATATCGGCTCCGCCAATTGGAATTATAAGCAATACACCGAACAGCACAGCCAGAAAGATTATTGCAGGAAAAAGATATCCATATTCAACAGGATTTATGATTAACAATATTCCAAAAACTACAGCAACAGCTAACAATCCAAGATTAATAAAATTCTGACCTTTATAAGTTACGGGTCGCTGCGGAATCCATTTAATTTCCTGCAGTTTACCGGCTGCCATAAGGCTTCCGGTAAAAGTAAGGTAACCTAAAATTATTTCTGCAATAATTGCAACCATTATAAATACAGTTAGGTTTTCAGGACCTTCATCAAGCCATAGATAAAACTTTGCAGTACCGACCAAACCGGCAGCAAGACCGCCAAAAGCATGCGATAAGGCTGTTCGTTGAGGAACTGCAGTTAAAGGAACTTTAGATAGTGGAATTCCAACAATAAAACCAAAAGCTATAGCAACTGCAATCCATTCCCAATTAACAATTGCGGGGTCAATAAGGGTGCTTATGATCGCGATAGTCATTGCTGCAACACCAGAAAAAACTCCTTTACGGGCTGTCTTTGGATCTTTCATCCAATGGAGTGCAAATACAAAAAGCGCTGTAGCTACTATAAATGAAAACTGAACAATCGAGTATATCATGATTTCTTACTCTCCCCTTTTCCAGATTTTGTCTTATCCGTCAAGGCTCGGCCTTGCCGAGACTGAAACATTTTAAGCATTCGGTCTGTAATTAGAAAACCGCTTACTATGTTTGTCATAGAGGCAAAAAGAGCAACTGCACCTAAGATTGTGATGTAGTCAGGATAATCATGACCCGTAAGAATAAGGGAACCAACTACGGCAATTGCAGATATTGCATTAGTAATGGACATCAAAGGTGTGTGAAGCAAACGTGATACACGGGAAATTACTCCTATACCAATAAAAGTTGCTAGCATAAAAACAAAAAGCATTGAATAGAAATCTGTGGAAGAGGCAGAGGTTTCATCTTGTGCGAGGATTCCACTTTGTACAGAAAGAAAAATTATAGTTGTTAATAGCAGAATTTTAGTTTTACTAAACATTAATAAACTCCAGGTATTTATTATCAGATTACAATTTAAAAATTTTAAGAACTACTGTACAACTCTTTCCTTTTACATAGTGTTAAGTCATTTGTTTTGTACGTTTTTAAGAATGAATTTTTATTTTTTATATTTAATTTTTACAACATCTATTAAGCTTGCCTCAATGCTATTTTTTATCGGTTTCTGCCAGCCATCTGAGTCTAAATATTTGTAAACTTTTTCAAAATCGTGTCTTTCAATTAATGTATTGTCTCTATTATATACTTCCGCATCAACTTTTCGTGTTTTTCCATTTCTAATATTTATAGAATATTTAGCTATCATATATTTCATATTCTTATACTTTTTACCATTTGATTCCCCAAATATGAATTGCTTGGCTTCTTCATAGTTTTTATCATTGACAACTTGTTTGGTAGTAATCTGATATATATTTTCAGATTCTTGAATAATATTTGGGTCATAATATGTACTGAAATAAATTGTTTCACCATACTTTATCCAGTTAATATTTTTTTCATATAAAACTGAACTGACGCAATATTGCTGAATAAAATCATAAACATTTTTATTTCCCAATTCTCCAGCTATACTAAAATCTTCACAACCTTCGTCTATTCTTCCTAAATTTATTTTAGATTTACCTCTTTCAAAATAGATGTCTGAATTTTTTGGATTCAATATTAGCGCACTGTCCAAGTAATATATTGCTTTATCGTATCTGCTTATGTTGAAATTTGATAACCCAAGTGTATATAACGAAAGGAAAATATACCTTTCATCAGGATGTCCGATTTCTAATGTAATTTCAAAATCTTTTATTGCACCATAAAAATCTTGGATTTCAAATTTTGCCAATCCTCTATGGCAATAAACCTCTGCGTAGTTACTGTCAATTTCGAGTGCCTTAGTAAATGATTCTATCGCTTCATCGTATTTTTTATCATTAACAAAAGCTAATCCTTTTGTTATATATTCATTTAAGTTTTGAGCGTTGGAAAAAGTATTTATTATTGTAATAATAATAAGGGAACGCAAAATCATTCTCATAAATATTTCAGGTGTTTATTATTAAAAAATTTTTTTATGCTTTTTATAGATATGTTTATATTCAAAATTTTTCAAATAAATAATAGTTTTATCAATCGAATTAGCAAAAGATTTAATTTCTTTTAATTGGTCAATTAATTTTTTAGCCTCTTTTACTTTATAAGATACCCACTTGTAATGAATGAATGAACCTCTAATTTCAAATAACTTCTCAATAATTTTTAGATGATTTGTGTTCAATGGCGGATAATCTAAAAGCTTCCATAACCAAGTATATTTACTTTTAGAATTAGTTACACGCATTATTACTTTATAATATTCTTCATCTATTTTTTTTCTTTTAAGGGCAATTAAAATCATTTGATTTAACCAATGTTCCATCCATAAAGCATAAAAAACAATAGATGAATGGTAATCCTTTTCTTTACAAAATTTTTTAGCATTACGAAGTAAACTTTCTTTATGGTCAATAGACACTTCCAAATCAGTTGTTGCAAGATTTTTTTGTATATAATCATTTATTTCATTTTTTATCTGTTCCTTTGATTTATTTTCTGTTTTAATTATTCCATCTCGGATTAGATTCCTACCCAATTCATTAGTGATTCGTTTGAATTCTTTTATGTTTACCATCTTAATTTACTAAGCACATAATGGAGTTGAGGGTTAGGATTACTTAACCTATTTGGTTTTTTGATAATACAATCATAATTCCGATTTCTACTGGTTTACGTTATTATATCACTCCCAATTAACTTGCCAATAATAAATTTTACCTTCTTTATTAATATACATTTGTGTTACTCTTGTTGAACCATCTGAAGACCTTTGGTTATATATAAGAATTTTCCCCTCTTTTCCATCAGGGTAATCTCTAGCTGGAGCTCCCCAAGAATGAATTAACTCAGCTTCTGTGTGTCCAATCCAAGGGTTTAATTGGTTCCTTACTATATCACTATAACAACCATTTAGGGAAAATATTGTTAAAATTAAAACTATAAACATTAAGTTTCTTTTCATTTTATCACCTTCTTATGAATAGATACCTAATTATTACTTATATACCATTAATCCCCGCCATTGGCGGCGGCAAATTGCCACATGGCAATTTATAAGTTATCAAAAACAAATTTCACTTAAGAAGTTCTTTAACTCTCTGATTCACCACTTTACCTTTATAAGTTATCAGTGAACCTTTTACAATTTCATTCTCTAAATTCAAATCAACCTTTCCATCTTTGCTGATATATGTTATAAGGGCTAACAAATTCTTTGCATATACTTCGCTTGAATGAGTTGGAACAAGGCTTGGTAGATTTGGTTCGCCAATTATTGTTACACCATATTTTTTAACAGTCCTTCCTTTTTCACTTATTTCGCAATTACCGCCAAACTCAACAGCCATGTCAAGAACAACGCTGCCTTGTCTCATATTCTTTACCATTTCCTCAGTAACAAGAACAGGAGCTTTCTTACCGGGTACCAAAGCAGTTGTAATAACAATATCAGCATTTATAACATGTTTAAAAATTAAATCTTTCTGTTTCTTAAGAAATTCCGGAGAGGCTTCTTTTGCATAACCGCCGGCATCCTGCATTGAAGGATCGGTTTCTACTTCAATAAATTTTCCGCCGAGTGATTGCACTTCCTCCTTAACAGCAGGACGAACATCTGAAACTTCAACAACAGCACCGAGTCGTTTTGCTGTACCAAGTGCCTGAAGACCTGCAACACCGGCACCCATTATAACAACTTTAGCAGGCTGGATTGTACCTGCAGCAGTCATAAGCATCGGAAAGATTTTGCCGAGAGCATCTGCACACATTATAACACTTTTATATCCTGCTATATTTGCTTGTGAACTGAGAGCGTCCATCTTCTGAGCTAAAGTAGTTCGGGGTATCATATCCATTGAAATGGCATTTATTCCTTTCTCCGCGCACTTCTTGGCTAGATCAGGATAATTTAACGGGTAAAGAAATGTTACAAGAAGAGTTCCCTCTTTCATTAAATCGAATTCATTTTTTTTAAGCTCAGGATATTCAAAGGGACGTTGAACTTTAAATACAATATCTGCTGATTGATAAAGTTCTATAAGGTTGCCATAAATTTTGGCACCTGCTTTTTCATACTGTTCATTTCTGAAGCCTGCATTAATTCCCGCATCCTTTTCAATATTAATATCGAATCCTGATTTAATTAATTTAGAAATGACTTCGGGAACAATTGCAACACGGTTTTCTCCGGGAAGAATCTCTTTAGGAACGGCTATTATCAAATTATAACTCCTATATAATAAGAATTTTCAATTAAGAAAAATTAAGAGGTTTCGAAAGGAAAACCAAATGCGAGCGTATGATCAAGAGTAAAGTTCAAGTGCAAGTTCAAGTCAAATTGAAAAATTTAAAATAATCTTTAAATACTTGAACTTACACTTAAATCTGAACTGACACTTACTCTAACAAATCAATTAAACGAATAGTTTAAAAGGGATAATGAAATGCCTGAGAGGTCAGTCTCAATATTTCTTCCATCAATACTTATATTTGTTTTATCAAAAATTGATGAGCTGATGTATTTCAAGTCTATATGCTCGGCAAGAAATTTTAATAGATCAGTTTCTAATTGAGAGTAAAACCATTTAAATAATCCCCTAGTGCTAAATACTAAACCATTGGTTTTTCTGTTTTCATTAAATCCACGCCCCTCAAAAGAACCGATTAAAATTGTAACAGTCTCTACTAAATTTATTGCGTGTGCTTTATGCACGACAACTTTATTATCGCCTTTTAACTGAATAAGATGCTTGCCAAAATCAATATCTCCAAGTAGACTCTGATAAGAAATTTCCGAAGAAAATGTAGTAGTATCAATTTTTCTATCAATTAAAATATCGTCAGCTTCAAGAATCAGATCATAGTTAATGAGATTTATAGAAATATTATCCGACTCATAATCAAAACCAAAACTAAATGTATGTCCAAGGCGGGCAGTAAGAGGTATAGGATCGCTCTGTGCAGGATCTATATAATAGACTTCATCACCAATATTAAGCCTCGAGTATCCTAAGTTATAATTAAAAACAGGTATCAATTTAGAATTCTGAGATAATTGAAATGAATAATTATCATCAATCAATTTTATAAGAGGTATACTAAGAAGAATACCATAATCAATTGCATTTACATCTACTTTTGCTACTTGCGAAGTTTCCCCTATATATCCTAACTCAGAATGAACGCTTTTAAAAGTAATTCCTAATGAAAGTAAAACATAATAGTCAACGGAAGCTCCCAATCCATAGGCATTATATGAATCATAACTGTCATAGGATCCTGTGGGTGTCCTAAATTCTCCGAAGCCAATTCTGCTGTGGATAAATCCTGCACCTGCGCTAAGACTAAGACCATTTAGCTCTTTCTTAAAGTTATACCCTAAGTTTATAGCCTGGCTGTTAAATTCAAATATTCCTAAATTCAACCAATCAGCTGAACCCGGATAAGATTGTAAAGAGATGTTATTAGTCTGACTTGAATAGCCAAGCATTGCAGGATTATAATAAAAACCAAATGGATCATCAGTAGGATGTGAGGCACCAGTCCACCCTAATCCATTTTGCAAAGGTGAAGGAGTTAAATGAAGAAATGGAAGTGCCGCTTCTCCCTGGGCATTAGTCAAGGTAAAAGAATTGAGAAGAATCATTAAGGAAATGATACTTATTGAAGTTTTCATTTGAGAGCCCCTTTCCAAATATTTGTTGGGTAAAACTAAATAGAAATATAATTAGCTGTAAAGGTAAATTTTCTTCTACAAAGGTTGTTCATGCGTCAGGCAATGAATAGTCCCTAATCCCCAAACAAGATCAACGCAGTGAATACCAATAACCGGACGATCTGTTATCAATTCTGATAAAATACCGAGTGCAATCCTGTCATTTGGATCATTAAAGGTAGGAACTAAAACAGCAGTATTTGAAATATAAAAATTAGCATAGCTTGCAGGAAGTCTTTTCCCTTTGAAAATTACAGGCTGAGGCATAGGCAAATAAACTTCATTTAATTTTGATCCATCTTCAAGCTTTGCATTCTGTAATCTTTCTTTATTCTCTTTTAAGATTTTATAATTCAGATCATCAGTCCCGCCATGGCGGGATTCTTCTACAAGTATAACTGTATCCTTATTTACAAACCTGCAAAGATCATCTACATGACCATGAGTATCATCACCGGCAATCCCTTTTCCAAGCCAGATTGTATTTGTAATTCCCAGATATTTCTTAAAAACTTCTTCGTAATCTTTTTTAGTAAAACCCGGATTTCTTACCTGTACTTTATCATCCATCAGGCATTCTTCAGTAGTTAATAAAGTTCCATTTCCATTACAATCAATGCTTCCACCTTCAAGGACAACATGTCTTCCCTTATGTTCTGCTATAACTTCTTCCAAACTAAATTTTTCAGAAATAAATCCGGGTAGTTTTTCATCCTTCTTATAATTATCATACTTAGCCCAACCATTAAACCTGAAAGAAACTGCTGATATATTCCCCGTTTCATCTTTCACAAAAGCAGGACCTAAATCTCTCATCCATCCGCGGTTTGTTTTTAATTTGTAGAATTCAATGTTATCGAGATTTGCATCAACAGCTTTTAAAACTTTTCTAGCTTTTGCTTCGTGATTTTTATCTTCAACAATAATTCTTACTTTTTCTGATCGGGAAATGTAGCGTGCTATTTCACAATAAACCCAGGATATGGGTGCGAATTTTCCAGGCCAGTCTGATTTATTATGAGGCCAGCCAATCCAGGTTGCTTCGTGAGGTTCCCATTCTGCTGGAATTCTAATAGACATTATTTCAGGAATCTTTCCGTAATTGGCTGATATGAATCAATTCTCCTATCCCTTAGAAATGGCCAATTTCTACGTATGTACTCAATTCGATTCAAATCAACGTCAGCAATTAAAATTTCCTCTTTATCAGTAGAAGCCTGAGCAATTATAATTCCCTGCGGATCAGCAACAAAAGATGAACCCCAGAATTCTATACCTGGAGATTTTGAATTTTCCTTTTCTAATCCTATACGATTAACAGCTGCCACATAAACTCCATTCGCAATTGCATGACTCCTTTGAATTATCTGCCAGGAATTAAACTGAGCTTTACCATGCTTCTTTTTCTCATGAGGATGCCAGCCTATAGCCGTTGGATAAAAAAGAACACCAGCTCCTTTTAAAGCAGTAAGCCTTGCACTTTCAGGGTACCATTGATCCCAGCAGATTAAAGTGCCAATATTTCCATACTCTGTATCAAAAGATTTATAACCAAGATCGCCAGGGGTGAAATAGAATTTTTCATAATATGAAGGATCATCAGGGATGTGCATTTTACGGTAAATTCCTAATATATTCCCTTTTGTATCTACAACCGCAAGTGAGTTGTGGTAAATACCCAATGTTCTTTTTTCAAACACGGGAACTATAACAACGACTTTATTCTGTTTGGCAACTTTTGAAATTGCTTCTGTGGATGGACCGGGAATTGTTTCGGCAAGATTAAAGTAATCAATGTTTTCACTCTGGCAGAAGTACTGTGAACGGAAAAGTTCCGGCAGGCAAATTACTTGGGCACCTTTCTTTGCAGCTTTTTTAATCCAATCAACAGCCTTCTTTAAATTTTTATCAGGATCTTTACTGAGAGAAATCTGGATAAGACCTATTTTGAACTTATTACTTTTTTTCTTCATAGTTGTTTAATCTTCTAATATCCAAATGTTGAAACCAGAAGCCCTGTTGAATCATATTCTTTAGCTCTCTTCAAAACACCATTCTCGTAATATTCTTCCTTATATAATTTACCATTTCTGAAAAAATATTTTGCCCAGCCATCAAGCTTACCATAAATATAATGCTGTTCTTCTTTTACAGCACCATTCAAATAATATTCTTTTCTTAAACCATGAAGTTGTGCATCATCAATATTTTCTTCGGTTTTCAGCAAACCAATATCATAAAATATTTTTGAGGGACCCAGAATAACATCATTCACATACCTGAAAGAAGATTTGATAACACCATTATCATAATAAGTTAAGGCTATTCCATTCTTAATATTATCCTCATAATTAATTTCAGATTCAATCATCCCGTTCTCATAATAATTCCTTGTAATTCCCTGACGGATACCATCAACGTAATCAATTGAGGATTTTACTACGCCATTTTCATAGAACATATATGAGCGCCCCTGTAAAGTATCATTTTTATAGGACCATTCTTCCATCAGGTAGCCGCTTGGGTAATAAATTTTCGTTGAGTTTTCTCTTTTATTATTCTTAATAAAAATTTCTTCATTAAGAGAACCATTATCATAAAAAACTTTATCTGTTCTTTCTTCAGATTCAAGTTTTCCCATATAATCATATCTAACACGGGTAATTAATTCATCAGCCACATAGTTATCAATTACTCTTATGCTTCCGCCGCTGTCGTATATCTTAACTTCCCCTTCAAGTTTATCATTAATATAAAAAGCCTCAAGTGCAACGCCGCCGCTTTCATGAAATACTCGTGTTACACCCTGCATCTTTCCATTTAAAAATCTTCTTTCAACTTCAACTGCCTTTGATTTATAATAAGTTCTTGAAATCCCTTGCAGCAGACCATCCTCAAAATTCCATTCACCCTGAAGTTCACCTGTTTTGTAATAAGTATATGTTACACTGTTAAGTTTTCCATTATAATAGTTTTGTTCAGCCCATAATTCTCCTGTTTCATAATACCATTTGGAGGTTCCTTCCTTCTGACCATTTCTGTAATTCCATTCAATGCTTTTAATCCCATCATCAAAATACCAGGTTGAAATTCCATCTTCCTTTCCCTGGAAGAAATGCCATTCTTTCCAGAGACGTCCGTTAGGATAATATTCTTTATAAAGACCGTGTAACTGACCATTCCAGTATTCCCCTTCGGTTTTGACTGTGCCATTGGGATAATATGTTTTTGTAACTTCTATTCCACCTGATTGAGAAAAACAAAACGATGATAAAAATATTACAACGCTAATAACAGGAAACTTCTTCAATATCTAAAATCTTATTGTGAATGAAAATGAATTTTTATTTATGTGATAAAGTTAAAGTTTTTTGAAGTTAAGTTAAAAGGTGTAACTTGTGCACCCTTAAACATTGTGCAAGACAAAGTTCAAGAGTTTTTCAAGCTAACCGGAAGTTTGCATTCACGAGCAAAATTTTTGCCTCCTCTGCAGCTTCAATTGTCTCAAACGAAATTCTGAAAGTTCCTCCCGTCCCTTCTCTTACTTTAAGGAGTTCAATATCCTTAATGTTAATTGAATTTCTATAAAGAACCTCAGTCAACCAGAATAAAGTACCCGGTTTATCTTCAGCATAAATAAAAACATCATAAACAGGATTTATGAAGCCTTTGATATTGGATGGAATTCTTTCCCTTTTTTTCCTGGAAAAGATAAATTCATTTTTAATAGATTTTATATCATTCTTATTAATAGAATTTTTTATTGATTCTAATTTTATAATAAAATTTTCGATTGCAGAAGTAATTTCGTTTTTATTGTAACGGAATACAGGTTCCCAAACCTCAAAATCACTTGATGCAATTCTTGTTAAATCCCGGAAGCCGCCAGCAGCAAAATCAAGATAATTATCTTTGTCAAGAGAGTTGATCAAACTGACAGCAAGCACCTGGGGTAAGTGACTTACATAAGCAATTATTTTATCATGAAAATATGGATCAATAAATCGTATTCTTGAACCAAGAAGTTTCAGTAATTCAGTAAAAGAAGAAATACAGGAGAGGTTTTTTGATTTTTCGGAAAGAATATAGAGTGAATTTTCAAAAAGGAGAGAATCAGAATTTTCAAATCCTCCTTTTTCTTTTCCCGTCATCGGGTGTCCGCCAATATAAAAA
>Ga0154732_1036_pt1 | contig 16118 bp, 11 predicted proteins | sample Rifle2008BG16ft_FD_105740 | JGI IMG/M metagenome (GOLD analysis project Ga0154732, IMG submission 105740) | Ignavibacteria bacterium RBG_16_34_14 | reverse complement strand
GTTGGAAGTGTTACAGGTTTGGCATGGACAAGTGTAGGTGGCGATATTTTATCTGTTGATGTTACTTTAATGAATGGAACCGGTAAGCTTACGTTAACAGGGCAGCTTGGAAATGTAATGAAAGAATCGGCTCAGGCTGCATTAAGTTATATACGTTCAAAAGCTAAAGAGCTTGGTATAAATCCAAATTTCTTTACTGGTAAAGAAGTACACATACATCTCCCGGAAGGTGCAATTCCAAAAGACGGACCTTCTGCAGGAATTACTATGGCAATGGCTCTTTATTCAGCAGTAAGTGGAAGGAAAGCATCAAATGATGTTGCAATGACCGGCGAAATTACTCTGCGGGGAACCATTCTTCCTATCGGTGGATTGATTGAAAAACTTCTTGCTGCCAAAAGAAATGAAATAAAGACTGTCTTAATTCCTTCAGGAAATGAAATTGATCTGAAGGAAATTCCAGATAAAGTTAAAGAAGAGTTAAGGATAGTTTCTATTTCACATATTGAAGATGCTATTCCTTATGTTTTCCCGAATAGTTCGCCGACTCTTAATAAATTAAAAAAGCAAAAAAAACTTAAAAAATTATAAAAACTTTGTCACATTGAGCTTGTCGAAATGTGATAATGTATTTCATCCTTCGACAAGGCTCAGGATGACATTGCAAACATAAAAACCGGAATAAATTCAATGGCAGAAACTATTTTAGTTGACAGGTATCTTTCAAATGAAGAACAATATCGGAATCTAATTCCTCAGCTAAAAAGTCTTCTATCCCCATCTGATGAATTAATCTCCAATTTGGCAAATTGCACTGCTGTATTAAAACAGACTTTTGAAAAAATAAGCTGGGTTGGCTTTTATTTGTATAATGGGAAAGAACTTTATCTTGGTCCATTCCAGGGAAAGATTGCATGCACAACAATAAAAATTGGTAAAGGTGTCTGCGGAACTGCTGCTGAGATAAGAGAAACAATAATTGTTCCTGATGTAAATAAATTTCCAGGACATATTTATTGCGATCCTGATTCAAAATCGGAAATAGTTATTCCTGTAATTAAAAAAGATGAAAATCTCTTTGGTGTACTTGATCTTGACAGTAACGAATTAAATTCTTTTAATGAAACAGATAAAAAATATCTGGAAGAAATTTGTAAGTTTTTAACTGTGGATATCTTATAGAAGAAGTAACAAAATTTTATTATCTCATAAATTTTAATAAGTAAATAATTAAAAATATGTCTTACGAAGTAACTGCAAGGAAATGGCGTCCTCAAAAATTTGCTGAAGTTGTAGGGCAGGAACATATAACAACAACTCTTAAAAATGCAATTAAAGATGGACGAATTGCTCATGCTTATTTGTTTGCAGGACCAAGAGGAGTCGGTAAAACTACAACTGCCAGAATTCTTGCAAAAACATTAAACTGTCTAAATCCTGATATATATGAACCATGTAATGAATGCGAAAATTGCAAAGCAATTCAATCAGGGCAAATGATGGATATATTTGAAATTGATGCTGCTTCAAACAGGGGAATAGATGAGGTTAGAACTTTGCGTGAATCTGTTAAATACCCGCCAACAAAGGGGAAATATAAAGTTTATATCATTGATGAAGTTCATATGCTGACAAAGGAATCTTTTAATGCTTTTCTTAAAACATTGGAAGAACCGCCTTCACAAACAATTTTTATTTTTGCAACAACTGATGTTCATAAAGTTCCTCTTACAATAATTTCAAGATGCCAGAGATTTGATTTCAGAAGAATTGAAATGGATATAATTAAATCTCTCCTTAGAAAGATCGCCAAGAGCGAAAAGATAGATATTGATGATAAGACTCTAACGCTCATTGCCCGTAAAGCAGATGGCGCTTTAAGAGATGCTGAAAGTTATTTTGACCAGGTAGTTTCTTTCTGCGGAAACGAAGTTGATTCTACAACAGTTAGTAAAATTTTAAATCTTGTAGATGATGAAGTTTATTTTCTGATTTCAGATGCTGTTCTGAAAAAAAATTTTAAATCTGTTTTTGAAGCATCAGACTTGGTTTACAAAAATGGCTGGAACTTCACAGATTTTATGGATGGGCTTATTGAACACTTCAGAAATATTATGACTGTAATAATAACGGAAAACACTCAGAGTATTGAATCGGCAGAAGTTTTTAAAACGAGATACCTGGATTATTTCGGCAAATTCTCTGAAAGTGATATTCTAAGACTGCTTAATCATTTAAATAAAACCGGACAGGATTTACGTTATTCCCAAAACCAGAAATTAAAAATTGAAATAGCTCTCTGTCATCTCGTGGGATTGGAAAAAACCTCTACCATTTCCGAGTTGATAGAAAATCTTAACAGTGAATTACCTGCTTCAAAAGAGAAAGCAGAAAAAAAAAATTACCAGGTAAATCCTGATAGTAAGTTCTTTGATAAAAACAGAGTTGTTTCTTATAAAGATCCTCTTAAAGAACCTGAACAAACTTATTCTGTAACAGAACCTGCAGGCGATTTCGATTCAATAGTTAAAAAATGGAAAGGTTTTGCCGATCTTGTCTCTGAGGAAAAGAAATTTACACTTGGACATTTCTTTGCAGCTTCTCACCCTGTCGATTTTTCCGGAAATAAAATAAGTTTACAGTTCAATAATAATGAAGAAATAAAATCATTCAATATTAATCTTGATTATCTGACAAAAAAAGCCCACGAATATTTCGGTAAAAAACTTCAGTTCAGTGCTGTTGAAGGAAATGATTTTAAACACTCTAAAAAGGAACCTTCTAAAAATAAAATCACTATCCAAACAGGTGAAACAATAAATACAGGAGATCAATATGTTGATCTTATCATTAATGAACTTGGAGGAGAGGAATTAAGCTGATTTTTCTAGCTATTATCCAATCTTTTAATACCCGAATTTTTTGAAAAATACAGAATAATACCTATTTTTACACTCTATGCCTCAAAAGTTAGTCGTTGCTATTGATGGTCCAGCTGGTTCCGGAAAAAGTACTTCAGCAATATTAGTGGCTCAAAAACTGGGATATCTTTACATTGATACAGGCGCTATGTACAGGGCAATAACTTTTCTGGCAATAAAAAAAAATTTACATAATGAAGAAGAAATATTAAGATTAGCTGAAAGAACTGATCTTAAACTTGATTTCATAGAGGGCAAAACAAAAGTTTTTGCTGATAAAAAAGAGATTACTGAAGATATAAGAATGCCCGAAGTAAATGCATATGTTAGTGAGATAAGCAAAATTGAAAATGTTAGAAAAATACTTGTTCAAAAACAGAGAGAGATGGGAAGCGGTGAACGCGGAGTGGTTATGGAAGGAAGAGATATTGGAACTGTTGTTTTTCCAAATGCCGATGTTAAGATTTTTATGACAGCTTCTGTTGATGAAAGAGCTAAGAGAAGAAAAAAGGAATATTCAGAAAAAGGTATTAACATAACTCTCGAAGAAGTGAAGAAAAATTTGTTGAGCAGAGATGAGATAGATTCGGGTCGTGAATTTAGCCCTTTAACAATTGCAGGTGGAGCAATTGAAGTAAATACTTCGGAAGTTTCTATTGAAGAACAGGTAAATATTATTCTTGAAGAGGTTAAAAAAGCAGCAAACAAAAAAGGAATTTTATTAAGAGTAAACTAAAAACCAAATAAATAACTAATGTTAAACTAAAATAATTTCTGCCCGCTTTTTCTTTTTGGTTTTTGAAAAGCAGCGGAAAATAATTAAATCGCTCAGGAGGATGAATGTCTAAAGAAACGAATACTAATCCAATGAAAACGGATGATTATGAAAAAGCTAAAAGTAAATTTCAGAATGAGGAATATTCAAAAGAAGAATTTCTAACTCTTGCCAAACTTTATTCAGAATCTTTTAAAGATGTTAAAGAAGGTGAAATTGTTAAAGGAAGAGTTGTTAGAATACAGGGTGATAATGTTATTCTTGATGTTGGATTTAAATCAGAAGGATCTGTCCCATTAAATGAATTCAATAATAGAGAAGTTACAATAGGGCAGGAAGTTGATGTGGTTCTGGAGAGCGTTGAAGACCAGGAAGGAAACCTGGTTCTAAGTAAATCAAGAGCTGATTTTCTTAGAATATGGGATAAAGTTCTCAGAGCACACGAGACCGGTGAAATTATTCAAGGTAAGATCGTTAAGAGAATTAAAGGTGGAATGGTTGTGGATCTTATGGGAATGGAAGCATTCCTTCCCGGTTCACAAATTGATATTCGCCCTATCCGGGACTTTGATGCTTTTGTCGGACAAACAATGGACTTCAAAGTTGTCAAAGTAAATATTCCTACAGAAAATGTAGTCGTTTCTCACAAAGTTCTTGTTGAAGAAGAAATTTCAGATCAGAGAAATGCTATTCTTGAAAGCCTTGAGAAAGGACAAATACTCGAAGGCACTGTTAAAGCAATTACAGATTTTGGTGTCTTTATTGACCTTGGCGGAGTGGATGGTCTTGTTCACATTACTGATTTAAGCTGGGGAAGAATAAATCACCCCAATGAGGTTGTAAGACTTGATGAAACAATTAAAGTTGTAGTAACAGATTTTGATGAAGAGAAGAAGAGAATTTCTTTAAGTCTTAAGAAACTTCTTCCTCATCCATGGGAAAAAATTGATGAAAAACATAAAATCGGTGATAAAGTATCGGGACGTGTTGTATCTCTTACTGATTATGGTGCATTCATCGAAATTGAAAAAGGGATCGAAGGTCTTATTCACAACTCCGAAATGAGCTGGACACAGCATATTAAACATCCTTCACAAGTCGTTGCTATGGGGCAAATTATTGAAGCTGTTATTCTTAGTCTTGACAAGGAAGAGAAAAAGATTTCACTTGGAATAAAACAGCTTGAACCGGATCCATGGCAGTCATTGATGCAGAAATATCCTGTAGGATCAAGACATCAGGGAGTTGCACGCAACTTAACAAACTTTGGTGTGTTTGTAGAGCTTGAACCCGGAGTAGATGGACTTGTTCATATATCAGATCTTTCCTGGACAAAGAAAATCAGGCATCCCGGTGAAGTTGTTAAGAAAGGTGAAAAGCTTGACGTAATTGTTCTTAGTGTTGATGTTGACCAGAGAAAAATCTCTCTAGGACATAAACAGGTTGAAGAAAATCCCTGGGATAAATTTGAGAGAAAATATTCTGTTGGAGCATTAGCACAGGGTAAAATTGTGCGGATAATAGAGAAAGGTCTTATTGCCGAACTACCTGAAAATGTTGATGGCTTTGTTCCTGCAACGCAGCTTTCAACTTCAAAAATTAAGAACATAGCAAACCACTTCCCTGTTGATTCTGATTTACCATTAAAGGTAATTGAATTCGATAAGGAAAATAAGAAGATTGTTCTTAGTACTATTGCTGCACTAAAAGAAAAGTCGGAAGAAGAGATTCAAAATTATATTGATTCTCACAAATTAGAAAAAGTAACGGTGCAGGATATAAAAAATACCGAAACAACTGCTATTGATACTTCCGAATTCCCGATCTTTGAAGTTCCGGAAGAATCACAACATTCTGAAAAAAAATAATCTTTTCAGAAAATCATTAAATTAGGGCGGGAGTTTTCCCGCTCTTAAAATTTTAAAGAGAATGATACAAAGAGTAGCATTACATACTTTAGGCTGTAAATTAAATTTCTCAGAAACATCAACAATCGGAAATGAATTTTTAAAAAATGGATTTGGCATAGTTGATTTCAAAGAGAAAGCAGATGTATATGTTCTGAACACATGCACTGTTACACAAAATGCCGAAAAGGAATGCCGTCAGCTTGTTAGAAAAGTGCTTAAGCAGAATCCTGAGGCTTATATTATAGTTACAGGATGCTATGCTCAACTTAGACCGGAAGAGATTGCCAACATTAAAGGTGTAGATGTAATTCTTGGAAGTAATGAAAAGTTTAACCTTTTCTCTTTAATAAATAATTTTCAAAAAAGAAATCCGGCGTGTATTTTTGTTTCCCCAACAGATAAACTTAATGATTTTGGTCCGGCTCACTCAACAGATGCAGATAACCGAACCAGAGCATACCTTAAAATTCAGGATGGATGCGACTACAAATGTTCATTCTGCACAATTCCTCTTGCAAGAGGTTTAAGCAGAAGTATGAATCCTGATGAAGTGATTTATCAATTTAAAAATCTTATTGATGAAGGATACAGAGAAATTATATTGACAGGCGTTAATGTTGGAGATTACGGCAAATCTTACTCTACAAATCTTTACAAACTATTATTAAAGCTTGTTGGTATTGAGGGTGATTACAGGATAAGAATAAGTTCAATTGAACCTAATCTTCTTACTGATGAAATTATTCAGCTTACTTCAGAGAATGAAAAAATGTGCAAGCATTTTCATATACCTTTACAGAGTGGGAGTTCAAAGATTCTCAAACTGATGAAAAGAAGATATAAAACAGATGATTACTCAGAGCTTATTTATAAATGCAAAAACAAAATACCTGATTTAGGTATTGGTGTTGATGTTATTGTCGGTTTCCCGGGTGAGACTGAGGAAGATTTTCTGCAGACATATAATTTTCTGAATGAACTTCCCGTTTCATATCTACACGTATTTACTTATTCTGAAAGACCTGATACAAAAGCAATTGAAATTGAAAATCCAGTTGATATTTATGAAAGAAGAAAAAGAAATAATATGCTAAGGATTCTAAGTGAAAAGAAAAGATATAAATTTTATAAAGAAATGATTGGAAAAGACCTTGATGTTTTATTTGAAACTGAAAATTTTAATGATAAAATAAAAGGCTTCTCTTCAAACTATGTCAGAGTAAGCCTGGATTATAACCCGAATCTTGTTAATCAAGTAGTTACAATTTCCATAGATGACATCATAGATAATTGCTGTTCAGGAACCATAAAGGGGACAAAAAATTCAATTGAATTGATTGCAAGTTAAAATGATATTTCTTTTAACATTATGAAAAAATTATTCTTCATCGTACTCTGTTTTGCAATAAATTCTTTTTCTCAAGATTCAAAAAATCTTCTCGAACTGAAAGAGGAAATAAAATCTGTTCAGCAAAATCCTTCTTTAGAAATAAATAAAGTAATCCAGGAGAAACCTGAAAAGAAAAAACCAATACTGGGAATACTTTATTCACTTCTTTTACCAGGGATGGGTGAACTCTATGCAGATTCCTATTCAAGCGGAAAGTATTTTACAGTTGCTGAAGGAGCTTTATGGGGAATTTTTACAGGGATGAACATTTATGGAAACTGGCAGAAAGACAAGTACAAATCATTTGCAATTTCCAAAGCAGGAATTACAACAGAAGATAAAGATGAAGAATATTATAGTATCATAAGCCAATATCTGGACATTGAAGAATACAACGATGAGAAGGCTCTCGAAAGAGAATTTGATAAAATGTATCCTGAAAGATTTTTTTGGAAATGGAACACCCAGCAGGAACGTAAAGAATACAGAAGCTTGTGGCTTTCAAGCGAGCAGACTTTTAATGATGTAAGGTTTGTTGTTGGTGCAATGATCCTAAATAGGATTGCAAGTGCTATAAATGCTGTAAGATTAGTTTCAGCATATAATAAAAGAATTACTGAAGAAGTTTCATGGAATTTTTCTGTGGGAATTTCTAAACCTGTTAACCTCCCTCATTCAATAACATTTAATTTTCAAAAGAGTTTTTAATCAAAGTAAATTGAGGTTCATCCCGAAGAATCTGGGTGAACCTCACTTCTCTAAATTACTATTTTAGAAGAATCATCTTTTTAACAGCAATAAAATTTTCTACACCTGAAAGAGATCTAGATTCGATACGGTAGACATAAATTCCCGATGCAAGATTACCTGCATTGAAGTTAACACTATGAGTTCCTGTGGACATCTGATTGTTTACTAACTCTCTCACTTTTTCTCCAAGGATGTTGAAGACAGAAATTTTAACATTACTTTCTGCAGGTAAAGTGTATTCTATTTTTGTAGATGGATTAAATGGATTGGGATAATTCTGTGACAGAGAGAAGTTTGCAGGAATATTCTCAATCTCCTGATCTTGAATACCAACAGTTCCTCCGCCTAAGTTGTATAAAACGAAAAGTGAATCAACTCCGGGTGCAACACTTGAGACAAGTGCAATGTCTGTTTTGCCATCCTGATCAAAATCGGAGGCAACAACGCTCCGGGGAAGTCCGGTGGCAAATGGGAAGAAGCAGTTCTCTCTTGCAGTAAAACTACCTGTGCCATCATTGAGAAAAACTGTTATCCCGTTGGTTTGAAGCTGGTCATTCACGGTAATAAGGTCAAGGTCACCATCGTTCTCATAATCCATGCTTGCAAGGCTTTGTGCCCCGGTAACCGGAATCGGTTCAGATGTGAAATTTAAGTTTCCCTGATTTCTAACAAAAGTACATGATGAGAAGGTTTCAAGAGTGATGAGATCAAGATCTGTATCTCCATCGAAGTCTCCCATAACAATGCTTGAGTGGCCCGTAGTACCTGCAGTGCCGAGTTGGAATTCATTAACTATCCCATTGGGTTGGAGATCAGCGCACGGGCCTGAGGTTACAACGGTAAACACTATACCGTTGATTAGAATTAGAGGTGGAGGAAAAGGGGAACTCGTGACTGCGGCGATTTCAGGAGTGCCGCCATCACCTGAAAGATCACCTACAACAAGATCAAGCATTGTTGCATGAATAGTATCAGGACCTTGAGAATTTGACTGCACGTCATGACACAAATTGCGATTTCCAAGGTGCATCAGGTAGCCAAGGAAGCTTTCAGTAGGTCCAAATCCATTATCCTCAGTTATAGCGATAGTTCTTCCAGCGATTGAGAAGATTGGTCCTGGTTCGAGTGATCGTACTCGACCGAAAGTCCCAACTGTTGTGGGAGTGGTAAAACCACCCGCACCATCACCCCAAAACACCTGGACAGCGCTGGTATCCCCACCAACAATCAAATCAAGATGATTATCTTCATCAATATCATAGAACTTGACTATAACAGGTCTGAAGCCTGTTGACAGAGTTCCGGATTGAACAAACGATCTGGAGTTTCCCAAATTGTGATAGAGCAGAACCTGCCGGTTATCGTAATCCGGCACTGCGAGACCATCGAAAAGAATATTATCAAACCTCCCAGCCGCAATAGCGAATGCTGTTCCCGATAAACCTGCTCTAAATGGATCGGCAAACATATCAAAGCCGCTGAAACTATTCTCATCAGCTCCAATCATCGGGGTAGTGGTTGACCTGATTTCTCCATCAATATCTACCGTAATACCACCGAAAGGTATTCCTTTCAGTTCCGGATCTTGTGACTGGCAGTCGGTGATATGGAGATTCGTGCTATCAACAAAATCTAAACTTTTTGAAATGGAGTTTGTATCTAAACCTGTTGCTGCCCGGTACTTTGCGAGAGTGAGATACGCAACTGCATCCCGTACAACGAGAAACCCATTACCTTCTGTTATGAAAAGGACGTTGTAATCAGATTGGAGGTTTGGAGATGTCAAATTTCCCTGATTGTAGGCAACGTTGAAACCACTGGTAGGTTTGACAATGATGATGTTATTCAGGGCTATGCAATCTTGTGCAATAACTTCGAGTCCCTCCAAACCACCCCCGCGTAGAACTACTGTGTTAAAAAGGATCTTCGCATTCCTTATCGTGATTATGCTTAACCCTGTTGTGCCACTGGTGTTGATCATATTATTTGCGATGAGAAGCGAGTCGGGAATCAGTGTGTCATTTGCCCCCTGCACGCGCAGCCCGTGTGCGACAGTTCCCCGGACCAGATTGCGTTCTATCCTCGTCCTTGTTGAACTCACCGGAATATTAGCATAGATACCGAACCCTCCGTTAAAGCCGCCGTTAAAATCAATGATATTCCTTTGTATAATCAGGTTTTCACCAAAAACTTCCATCGCAGACCCACCCCATCCCGCAAGGAATTGATTATCCTCGATAGTGATAGTTCCTTGTGCGTTTGAGGTCCCGTCAAAACCTGACACCGCTTTGAGGAGCCGGACGAAAGTATTCCCCCGAATCGTTATGTCTCTTACGGACCCTCCAAACTCAATTCCAAATTGAGTACCAAATGGAGATGCGCCAACCAGTTTGCATCCTTCAAACACGATTCCATCAACAGTAGGGTTAAAGAAAACATCTCTCTGTAGTTGCACAAGCACATTCAGGCCAAAGCGCACCGTGTCAATTTGCTTCAATGTCAAATTATGGAAGGTAATATGATCCAGGTTGACAACGACAAGGTCGTGGCGACTTCCAATGGAATCGGTTACGTTCATTAGGAGAATGACGTTGTCTACGTTCCCGCCAGTGGACTGGTCGGGCTGGAAGGTAATACGATTCGTCTGCGACAGTCCGGCGACAATGCTATCGAGCAAGAGGACGGTGTAGTTTCCGCCGCTATGCGAGTATGTCCCGGGGCGAATATTAAAAAATACCGGACCTGAAACTCCATTTACCTTTAGAGCATTAGCTGCATCCTGCAGAGTTGCAAAATCAGGCGAAGTACCGCCAACAGTGAACGAGCCATTAAGGGGCTGGGGGAAAATAAAATCAACGCAGGAGATACTTATAATAAAAAAGCTTATTATAAAACTAGTTCTCATTTCACACCTCCAATTTTAGATTTTTTAGAAAGAAATCAGATCTGAATAAAATATAGCTAACCATTGTTTTTTATTTAATAAAAAGCATTTTCCTTTTTTCTGTAAAATCCCCAGCTTTAATCATATAAAAATATAAACCACTGGATATCTTTGAAGCATTAAATTCAACTTCATGTTTTCCAGCAGATCTTTCTTCACTAATTAATGTTACAACTTCATTTCCCAAAATATCATAAACTATTAATGTTACATAACTGCTAACTGCCAATTGCCAACTGATGACTGTACTCGGATTAAACGGATTGGGATAATTCTGGCTCAGTTCAAAATTGAATAAACCTTCTGCATTAAGTTCAACAATCTCAGAGTATTGGAATCTTCCATCATAATCAATCTGTTTTAAGCGATAAAGATTTTTCCCATTCGTTAAATTTTTATCAATAAAACTGTATTCAGATGTTTCGCTTGTAGTTCCCTTTCCTTCGACAAAACCTATCTTTTCCCAATTTTGTAATCGTGTAATCTTGTAATCTTGTAATCTTTCAATTTCAAACCCACGGTTATTTAATTCACTTACTGTTCTCCATTTAAGAATAGCATTCTTATCATTTAATTCAACACTGAACGAAGTCAGTTCAACAGGAATAGCTTCAATTATAGTTAAAGGAAATTTAGGACCGAAAGCCCACTTATCATAGAAATCGGGAATTGAATCATAAACAATGCTCAATCCGCATGAGTAAATAGTATCTACATCGGATGAATCTGATGCAGTATATTCAAATGGCCAGAATATTGTATCTTGAGGAGTTGGAAAAAGAAGAGGGAAAGCTTGAGTCAATTCATTTGGTGCCCTGTAATCCCAAACAGAAATGGAGTCAACAGTTTTCATTGTTCCAAATCTTCCGGCAACATTATAACCGCCAGCTTCTGCTGGACCTCCCGTAAGAAACATTTTGTAGAGACCAGTTTGCCCCACAGCTAAAGTCTCAGGTCCTTCTACCCAAACTTCCACTGATGGATCTGCATATAAACTATGACAAACGCATCCATCGCCATTTAATTCTGTACATCCAATTCTTTCAGTGGGAGGAATTTGAAAAAGACCTGAATAAGCCAGGAGAGTAAATGATAAAAATACTACTGCAAGAGTAATGTTAATTTTCAAATAGTTGTGCTACCTTAATTGTGGCAGCACAAAGATAACAATTTTTTCTAAATGTAAAATATTTTTATTTAAGAAGTAACATTTTTTTTACTGAACGGAAACCAACTGTTTCTATTGAATAGTAATAAATTCCGCTGGAAAATTTGCTTCCATCAAAATTTAACTTATGTACACCAGCATCCAGTTCTTCTGATTTTAAAATAGAAACCAGGTTTCCGAGAATATCAAATACTTTAACTTTTACATAGGATTTTTCCGGAATACTAAATTCTATTTTAGTAGTTGGATTGAATGGATTTGGGTAATTCTGTTCTAATGAAAAAGAAACAGGTTTTACATCCACTTCAATTTCCTGTGAGTATTTATAATTCTCATCGAAATCTATTTGTTTTAACCTGTATAAATATTTACCTGAAGGAATTTCTTTATCAACAAATGAATAATTATTTTTTTCAGTTGTTGTGCCAAACCCATTTAAATATCCTATCTTTATCCAGTTTTGAATGGAAGAAGTCAAGGACGAAACTCTTTCAATCTCAAATCCCCTGTTATTTATTTCGGAAACTGTCTCACAAGATAAACTAACCATGTTTCCATTTACTTTTGCCGAAAAGAAAACAAGTTCCACCGGAACTGGTGATTCCGGAATTAATTCAACATTAAGAATTGTTGTTGAAAGGTTATTTACACTGACATTTGTAATAATAGTATCAAAAAAACCAGGAGCCGAAAAAGTTAAATTGTAATTACCTGAATAAATAAGTCTGTGATAATTTCCGCTTACTGAATCACTAAAGATTTCTGAATTATCAAAATCATGTCCGGCAATTTTAACAAGAGCCTTTAATGGATTACCAACGGTATCGGTTACAACTCCTCTTATTCCAAATAAGCAGCTTTCTATATAATTAAGAAATGATCTTTTATTGTACTCCCAGTGAGCGGGTAAAAACGAAGCAGGTAAAAGTTTTGTATCAGAAATTTCAATTGTAAGTTCTCTTCCTCTTTCAAAATAAGTAAAGAAATCCTGTCTCCCGCCTACTACTCTGTACCAGGCATAACCGTTAGTAATTCCGTCATCAAATCCATTCATATAAGTTGAAGGGCTATGAGCCTGTACTGTATCGGCGTATTTATGTGAAATAAACTGGAACCAATTATCGTCAGGATGAAATCTTGACCAGGTATCCCAGGGATAATTTACAACTTCAGTACCACCATGAAAATTTGCTGAGAGAATAAAATTATACTGCTGAGCAAGATTTATCATTGCTATTGTCTCCGGCTGCCAGGGCCCTGTTGGATACTGACCTTCTGCAGGATCAGGAAAATTTCTGTTAAGATCTTTATTATTTGCATTATACCTTGTTGCACCATTTACAGTATTGTTCCCTCCATGGTAAGTACCATCAGGATTTGCATTTGGGTTAATCCAAATCTCAATATTATTAACAAGATTAGTTATTCTTGTGTCATTTCCATAAGATGAAAGGAGTGAATCAATTAATCTTAACATTAAAACAAAGCCTGTGGTTTCATCTCCATGCATTGTAGATGAATACATAAATTGCGGTTCTGTCTCCCGTTCATTTACATTGTCTGATATTTTCACAAATAAAATCTTTCTTCCCTGAACTGTATTGCCTGCGTCTACAACTTTACAGATTGAGGAATAATCAGATTCGAATTGATACATCATATTTATATATGCATCATAAGGGGGATACGAATCCCATAATCCAAGTTCTTCAAGTGAAGAGGACATTTGAACATCATCTACATCTCCTGGACTTCTAAGAACTTCATATTCATATCCTAATGAAAGGAATTCATTAAACTCTTCTTCATTTGCATAAGCATAGACAATATTTCCAACCACATTATCAATAGAAATAATCCTGGTAAGAATATTAATTTCCTCTTTTTCGGCAATTGAAAATTTAAAATAAACTTCTCCTTTTTTCTCAAAGAATTTTGAATCTGGTTGTGAAAAAATTAAAGTTGAAAAAAGAAAAGAAACAATAAGTATAACTGAAATTTTCATATTATCAACAAGATTAGTGAACAGATATGCAAAAATAGATATTCCTGATATTAGCGGAAAGGTTTATTGATAATTAATCCTTGACATTAAACAATTTTTTGAATTCGTCAATATTATTTATCTCTTTTATCCTTTTTTCTTCATCATCAGTTTCATTTTTTACTGTAAACTGTTTATAAAATTCTTCGCTTTTCATTAAAGAGCACCCACATACTTTGGCATAATCTCTTATTCCATTATCAGATGAAATAACAATTATATCTCTTTTATTTTTAGATGAAGAAATCTGATCTTTAATTTTTTCATCGGCTGTTTGCGACCCGGAATAAATAATTTTTCCATTAATGATATTTATACGATTATTTTCATAGCCATCAAAATGGAGAGATATCTTTACCTTCTTTCCTGAAAAATAATTTTGTAAAAGGTAAACAAGCTGTTCTCTTGCACTTTGTTTATCTTTCTTTTGAAGTTCAGATAATTTCTTTACCTTACCTATTAAATTATTTCCATCAATGATATAATGCTTCATAATTCTTTAAAAACCTTCAAGGTTAGAATTGCTTTAAAATTCAGTAACCCTTGAAGGTTTAATGCTTTTATTTAAAAAAGTAATGAATAACTAAATCTCACTTCTTCTATTTTAATGAATGACTTAAACTCATCAATAGATTTAAATCTGCTTAGAATTTCTTTAGTATTAGTTAAATTCATAATAAAAGGATTAAAATATTCTTTCGCAGAAGAATATTCCCATTCCTCCGGTTGATTAACTAATCCAGCTTTTACTGGATTATTTAAAATATACTTACATAGCCAGATGAAATAGCTTTCATCAGATATCAACTTGCTTTTTGTTTTCCCTTCAAACAGAACCCCTATTCTATCATATTTTTTATTCGTTCTCCTTGTATAGGCATTTGTCAAATCGCCAACAAATTTTCCAATAGTATGGTCATTAGTTAGTTGTTTTGTAAAAAAATGAAAATGGTTTGGTAATAAACAAAAACAATTAATTCTGACTGAATATTTCTCTTTGTATTCCTTCATCTTTCGCAAGAAATATTTGTAATCATTATCATCAAAAAAGATAGTTCCTTTATTTACGCCTCTATTATATAGGTGGTGATATGAATTCATATTATAAAACTTTGGGACATACATGTTTTCTCTCCTATGAAAAACTTCTAAACCTTCAAGGGTTCCTATACTTCAACGCTTCTCTAACCTTGAAGGAATCAATCAATATCCGCTATAGAATCTGTCTCTCTTTGTAATTTTAAGATCCTGAAGCTGTGGTGCTTTAACTCTAATCTCCAAACTATAACCTCTATAAGTGCCGATTGGATTCCAGGTAAAATTTAAAATCCAGCAATGCAAATCCCTTGAAACTCTTACGACTGGTGCTGCAAATTCTTTCCTCTCAAAATCATAACTTCCACTGAAAGTGAATTTCCATTTAGGTGTGAGATTAAAATTCAAGGAACCGTTAAGATTTGAATAAGAAGTAACATTATTTGGATTCAATTTATCAAGCCTGTAATTGTAGTTTAGAGAAATGTCCCACGGAATTGTAAAATCCGGTTCTTTAACATCATATATCCCTTTATAATTCCGTCCTGCAGTTCCTAACTGAAACTCATCCGCCTGAGACGAAGAAGTCTCTTCTTCTTTTTTAGACGAACTTAATTTTTCTCCTGATAAACTTGTTGAAATAGAAAAATTGAAATTAGTTAATCTTAACAGACCTTTCCCCTGATCAATTAAAAATTTGTTGATTGGACTTCCTGATTCGCTTACATCATATAAAGTAAATGTTGATCCGCCATTAAAACTGAACCAGCTGCCAACCTGTGTTCTGAATCCAACATTTAATGGTGAAAAATTTAAACTGTCTGCAGCAAAGTTGTAGCTGATAGACCCATCAAGATTAAGTAGTTGTATTTTTTCTTCTTTAGAAGTTGTATCTGTCGGATCAACTGTAGTTTTCATTTCAAAAATGTTTGATACACTAAAGGAAATATTTTGTCTTTCTCCTTGCGAAGGACCACCAAAAATTTCATCTTCAAATTTATTGTACTGTACTACTTCCCCTTTTGAATTTGTATAATTACCAAAATAACCCCAAAAGGATTTGGAAAAATCAGGTGTGTAAGAGTAACTTATATTTGGATTAACGATATGTCTTATTGCGGATATTCCAAGAATATTCGGCTGAACTATACCATAAAATTTTGTTGATGCGCCAACACCCA
>Ga0154732_1092_pt1 | contig 16558 bp, 17 predicted proteins | sample Rifle2008BG16ft_FD_105740 | JGI IMG/M metagenome (GOLD analysis project Ga0154732, IMG submission 105740) | Ignavibacteria bacterium RBG_16_34_14 | reverse complement strand
TTTACTTTGCCGGCTTTACTATCAATATTCTTACATTGCTGGGATTTGTATTATCAATCGGCTTGGTTGTAGATGATGCTATCGTTATGCTTGAGAACATATACCGCCATATGGAGATGGGGAAATCAAGATGGCAGGCCGCCATTGATGGAAGTAAAGAAATTGGTTTTGCAGTTGTTGCCACAACTATTTCACTTGTTGCAGTGTTTGTCCCTCTCGCATTTCTTACGGGAACAGTTGGAAGATTATTTAATGAGTTTGGTGTTGCTGTAGCGGTAGCTGTATTGATTTCAGGTTTTGTTGCACTGACCTTAACCCCTATGGTCTGTTCAAAGATTCTTAAACCGCTTCATCATACTGGAACAGGATGGGCTTCCCGTTCTTTTGATGCATTCTTTGAATGGCTCAACAGAACTTATGACAGAATTTTGAGATGGACTCTTCATCATAGAGGCTTAACAATTGCTGGTGGAGTTTTGCTCATAGTTCTAAGTGTGGGTTTATTTATGTTCATTCCAAGCGAGCTGGCACCTATTGAAGATCGCAACGTTGGTTTTGGTATTGTGATTGCACCTGAAGGAGCTACATTAGAATATACGGACAGTTATGTAAAGGAAATAGAAAAGTTATTGCTTGCGCTTCCGGAACGCCGTGCTCTTTTTACTGCTACAGGGTTAGGTTTTGAAGGTCCCGGAAATGTAACTAACAGCTTTATGTTTTTAGCATTGAAACCACAAAGCGAAAGAGAAAAATCTCAGCAGCAGATTGTTCAGGAACTTTTTCCACAGTTGATTTCAATCCCGGGTGTTTTGGCTTTTGTAATCAACCCGCCAAGTATAGGTGCGGAATTTACCTCAAGCCCGGTTGATTATGTATTACAGGGAGATAGCTACGACGAGCTAAATGCAGGAGTTGGAATTATGATGGGAGAAGCTTCCCAACTTGGATACCTGATCAACTTAGATAGTGATTTGCGGCTTAATAAACCTCAGCTTGATATCAACATTGATCGCGAACGGGCGTCCGGGCTTGGTGTTTCTGTGATGGATATTGGTTCAACTCTCGAAACTTTTCTGGGTGGCCGCCAGGTTACAAATTTCAAACGCGGCTCAAAGCAGTATGATGTTATTTTGCAGACTAAGCCGTATCTGCGTTCTACTCCGGATGCAATCCAAAATCTTTATATAAGAGGAAAGGATGGATTAATACAGCTTGCTAATGTTGTAAAAGTTGAAAAAACCGTTGCACCAAAAGAACTCAATCATTATAACAGGCTTCGTTCGGCAAGAATCTCGGCCAGCTTAGTACCGGGTGTAACTCTTGGTAAAGCCCTTGATGATCTTGACCGCATTGCTCAAACAAAATTACCGGCAGGTATCAAAACTGATTTTGCGGGACAATCATTGGAATATAAAAGTTCAAGTTCAAGTCTTTATTTCTTATTCCTGCTTGCAATAGTTTTCATCTTTCTTGTCTTATCTGCTCAGTTCGAAAGCTTTGTTCATCCTTTTACTATTTTGCTTACAGTGCCGCTTGCTGTATTCGGGGCTTTATTATTCTTATTTATATTCGGACAAACTCTGAACATATATTCCCAGATAGGTTTGATAATGCTTATCGGTCTTGTAACTAAAAATGCAATTCTTATTGTGGAATTTTCAAACCAGTTGCAGGCACGGGGAGAATCATTGATGGATGCTGTTATTGAAGCAGCAACAATCCGCTTAAGGCCCATACTTATGACCTCCTTTACAACCATTTTTGGAATACTGCCAATCGCAATTGGTCTTGGTGCCGGAGGTGAATCGCGCCGTCCATTAGGATTGGTAGTAGTTGGAGGTATGCTCTTTGCTACATTCTTAACTTTGATTATTGTTCCTGTGGTTTATACACTTTTAGCACGCTTTACAAAAGTTTCTAAAGAAGTTGACCAGCTTGCTAAAGAAGAGAATTTGGAGTTGAAACCAGTGACAGTAGAATAATCAACAATCAAAATGAAAAACATTTCTTTATTTATACTTTTATTATTTGCTTTAAGTCCTAATACAATTTTCGGCGACGATGAAGATTTAATCAGGGTAATGACTTACAACATACGTGTACCGGTTGATGAAGGTATAAACTCCTGGGACAATAGGAAAGAGTTGGTTGTTTCAATAATCAAAAATTACAAAGCAGATATTATTGGTTTGCAGGAAGCATTGAAAATTCAGCTTGATGATTTAACAAAGCTGCTTCCTGATTTTGCCTGGGTTGGTGTTGGAAGAGATGATGGTGCTGAAGGAGGAGAGTATTCAGCAATCCTTTATAATAAAAAAAGATTTGAAGTTTTAGAAGACTCAACAATCTGGTTATCTGAAACTCCTGAAAAACCATCAATTGGCTGGGATGCAGCATATAAAAGGATTGTAACCTGGGTAAAATTCACAGATAAAGTTACAGGCAAAACTTTCTATCATTTCAATACTCACTTCGATCATAAAGGAGAAATGGCAAAGTTAGAAAGCGCTGATCTTCTGAATGATAAAGTAGCTGAGATTGCAGGTAAATTTCCTGCTGTAATAACAGGCGATTTGAATTTCAAACTGGATTCCAAAGGATATAAAATTCTTACAGGTGGCAGAAGAAATTATTTATTTGATGCACAGAAAATTGCTAAAGTTGATTCTTCAGGTTCAAACATAACATTTAATGATTTTGGGAAGTCGTTGGAAGAGGGGAATAAGGTAGATTATATCTTTATTAAGAATGATGTTGAAGTTTTGAAGCATCAAATAATTACAGATGCATTTGATGGAAGGTATCCATCAGATCATATGCCTGTGTTAGCTGAGATGATGATAAAATGACCTCCAATTGCATTGCGATACTGACTTTAGTCGGGAGAAGCAATCTCTAAAATATGAAAAACTACTTCGTTTACATATTGACAAATAAAAATCACAATGTTTTATATACTGGTATGACTAATAATATTTTCAGAAGGGGTTGGGAACATAAATCACAATTGATAGGTGGTTTTACTAAAAGATATAACGTTACAAAGCTAGTTTATTATGAATCTTTTGATAATCTTGAAGAAGCTATCAAAAGGGAAAAACAATTAAAAGCTGGTTCGAGGAAAAAGAAAATAGAATTGATAAATAAATTCAATCATGACTGGAAAGAGTTGTATAATATTAAGCAAGTTTATAAATAGATTGCTTCAACCCGATAAATCGAGTTTCGCAATAAAATTTTAAAATTAAAAAAGACTCTGCATGGCTATTGTAGGGAGTTATTTACCCTCATTCTTTATTATCCGGTCAGCATTTAGAGTAGTACAAAAAATAAAGTAATGAATGCAGAGCCTTAATTCTTTCAAAAACCAAGGAGAAAATTCCAATAAATCATAGAACATTGTAAAAAAGACTCTGCATCTCCCCCGAAGCTTCATTATCCGGACAACATTTTTAACAATATAAAAAATGAAGATATTCATGCAGAGTCATTTAATTTGGCTTTACGAATTTTCCATACAGAACATTACTCACAAATCATACGAACGATTACCATACTTTTCTTAACCAAAGTATCGTAAAGCCTCAAGGCTCAGAGGTTATCAGCTTTATCTCTATATAAAACATCTTTTAGCCGAACAACATCGTGACTCCAGAAATTCAATCATCATTTCAATTTTCCGAACCATAATCACGGAAGTAAAACTAAACTAAAAAGAGAACTACGACAATCGGACAAATTGCCATTTTAGTGTCGAAGTTTTACTACAAGATATCGTTTATCAACATTTTAAAGTGGATTTTTATATTTTGAAAGAAGAAAAAGAATATTTTCCGTCGAGGCTCGGCCTCGCCGAGACTGAAAGCCGAAACAATGTTTGAAAAAGAGATACAGTTCATTACTGATTTTAATCTGAACAAGATAAAATCTTTAAGTTCATCATTTATGTTTGATGAGCTTTTCAGAGTTGAACTTCATCCCGCTTTAATAAAATATATTTCCGGCAAGCTTGATTACCTGATTTATGAAGAAAGAAAAATTCTCCTTGAAAACTCCCGGTTTGATTATTCAGGAGCGAAAATAGCTGAATACCTTAATCTTATTTCTAATGAAATAAAAAAAACAAAAAAACTTTCTTATAACGAAGTTGAAGATTATATTAAAAAGGGTGTTGTGTTTAATGCAAACTTTTCTGTTCAACCCAAATCAACCTTCACAAATATTATTTATGAAGATAGTGATGAACCAAAAAGCACTGCTGAAATAAAAGTATATCTTAACTTTATCTACTATTATGATTACTTAAAAGAAATTATCAACTCTTATATCTCCAAAAGAAAAATAATTAACCTGGGAAAAGATGAATTCCGTGAAATCTTAGAGAAGATTGATAATGAACTTTTAGCATCAAAGAGAGAAGATATTATTTTCGATGGACTTAATTCTATTTCTGATTTTTATAATGATGGTGGTATAAGCAAATCCTCAATCCGACCTTCTCTTGTGGAAGCATATCTGAAAGAAAAAAACCTGAATGAAATGATTGAACTGCTCCATAAAGGAATTAAGGATAATAAAAAGAAAGCGGAGATTGATGAGTTAAAGAAAATTCTTTTTACCAAACCGATAATAAAGCAAGAACCACTTGAAGAAAAAGTAATTGAGCAGAATGAAATTGAAAAGAAGACCGAAACTAAAACACTTCCTGATATTGAGTTTGAAGAGGATAGTAAAAAAGAAGAAGAAATAAAAGAAGAAGAAATTGAGGTAAAATCCCGCCAAAGCGGGACTGATGAACTAATAGAATCTGAATTAAGCGAATTGGAAATAGAAAAAAAGCAGGATGGTTCTGAGGAAGAAACTTTAATAATTGATGATGAGGATAAAGTTAATCAAGAACTAATTCTTGAAGAAGAAATTATAGAGAATGTTGAAAAAGAAAATGAATTAGAAATAGAAGAATTGATCGAAGAAGATATTCCTGTTTCAAAAGAAATTAAAAGAGAAAAAGATATTTTCAGCTTTTTAAGTAAGAAAGAGATTGATAAAATAATCAGTTTAATTTTTAATGATGACGAAGATGATTTTACAAATACTATGGAAAAAATATCCGAATGCATCGGATACGAGCAGGCTTCCGAAATTCTTAAATCTGTTTTCTTTACCTACCGGGTAAATCCTTACAAAAGGGAAGCGGTTACACTTACAAATGCCGTATCAAATTATTTTCACCAGGGTAATTAATGTTTATTGATTATGCTGAGATTGAAGTTCAGTCAGGTAAAGGCGGTAATGGCGCAGTAACTTTCAGAAGAGAAAAATATGTACCTAAAGGTGGACCATCAGGAGGAAATGGTGGGAGCGGTGGAAGCGTTATCATTAAAGCTCATTCTAATCTTTCAACTCTTTTAGATTTCCGTTATAAAAAAAATTACAAAGCTGATAATGGTAAACCGGGCGGTTCTTCTTTAAAAGATGGGAAGAATGGAAAAGATGTTATTATAACGGTACCTGTTGGCTGTATAATTAAAGATGAAGAAACAAGTAAAATTATAATTGATCTTGATGAGAATGGGAAGGAAATAGTTGTTGCAAAAGGAGGGAAGGGAGGGAAAGGGAACAGCAATTTTGCAACCCCAACAAACCAGGCTCCGAGATTTGCGGAAGATGGAAAACCTGGTGAGAAAAGAAAATTAATTCTTGAGCTAAAGCTAATTGCTGATGTTGGTTTGGTTGGTTTTCCAAATTCCGGGAAGTCAACTCTTATTTCAAAAATCTCTGCAGCAAAACCTAAGATTGCAGATTACCCATTTACTACTCTTGAACCTAATCTTGGCATAGTGCGGTATAAAGATTTTGAAAGTTTTACGGTTGCAGACATTCCCGGAATTATAGAAGGAGCTCATGAAGGTAAAGGACTTGGATTGAAATTCTTAAGACATATTGAACGAACAAGAATAATTTTATTTCTAATTGATATAACTTCGGAAGACTACCAGGAAGAATATAATATTCTTCTGAACGAACTGAAAAGCTATAGTAAAAAGCTTGCAGCAAAAACAAAAATTGTTTCTTTATCTAAAGCTGATCTTCTCGAGGAAACTGAATTGAAGAGGATTCAGAAGAAAAAAATTAAAAATGCCGATTCTCCTTTAATAATTTTTTCTGCTATTACAGGATATGGTTTGCAGGAGCTTGTAGATTTTTTGTGGAAGATGTTAAAGAGTGAGATGGGAGTAAAAAAATGATTTCAGCACAGGTCTGCTAAACTATCTTGATTCTGAAGCACCGGAATTCCTTTTAAGGATTATTAAAGTGAAGGTAATGGAATTTATAAGAGTGAATATTTAACTAATATTAAAAATAAGCTGTCGAAAAAATAAAGAATCATTCCATTAAATTTATAATATACATAGTGAGGTCTCTTTTAAAAATATATTTATTGAATAGTAACAAAGGAATTATTTCAGAAGGGAAAGGCAAAGATTTAATAACTTTTCAATTCAAGTTCATTTTTGCGGATTGTGGATGTAATTTCTTTTGAAAGTAAAGATAATTGTGCCTATATTTAACCCCTTAATTTAGAAATAAAGGCGGGGTAGCTCAGTTGGTTAGAGCAGTGGAATCATAATCCACGTGTCGGGGGTTCGAATCCCTCCCCCGCTACAGTGAAATAAGGAGAAAAAGGATGTATATACTTTTAGTAACAATTTGTGCGATAGTTTCGGTTTTTTTAATCATCATCATTCTTATGCAGTCCAGCAAAGGCGGCGGACTTGCAGGAACATTTGGTGGTGCAGGTATGGGAACTGTTTTTGGAACAAGAAGAACTGCGGATTTCTTAAGCAGGGCAACCTGGTGGCTCGCAGGTATTCTAGCAATGCTTGCAATAATAACTAATCTTTTCTTTTTACCGGGACAATCATCACCTGAACAGATTGAGAGTATTATTCAGAAAAACAGGCAGAATGTACCGCAAACACCATCTTTACCTCAGCAAAATAATCCTCCTCAAAACCGGTAGCAAATTGTAGAGCGACATTTATGTCGCTTAATTTTAAAAACTTTTTAATGAGCGAGAAAGATCTCGCTTTACATTTTCTTTCTTTTTAATAATTAATTCCAACCGCATAAAGTTTGGATTATATCATCCTGTATATTTCTGTGAAACTTTGCACCACTCCTGGTAAATTCAAAAAAGATGGAGATGATAAGATCATCTCCATTTTCAGACGTAAGATATCCGGATATTGAAGAAACTCCATTCAGTGTCCCTGTTTTTCCCCTGAAATTATTTTCAACAAATGTTCCAGTCATTCTCCTTCTTAAAGTTCCATCAACTCCTGCAATACTTAATGAATTATAGAAGTCATCAAAGTTTGCAATATCGAAATACATTTTTTCAAGCAGGCCAGTAATTGCACCAACAGTAACATGGTCAAATCTTGAAATACCTGAACCATCAACTATTGCTGTTCCTTGTGAGAAAATACCGTTATCAGAAATGTATGTTAAGATTGTCTGAGTTGAGTAAAAAGCATTACCCTGTTTTCCACTTGAAACCGCACCAATTGTTTTAAACAAACATTCAGCAAGAAAATTATCACTCTCCTTATTGATGGATTTTATCAGCTCTCTAAGCTCGACTCCTTTTTCAGATATTGATTTGGCTTCTTCCGGCGTAATTCCTTCTTCTGCATTAAGTGCAACATCAATACCTGCTTCTTGTAATTTATCTCTAAGTAGCATTGCAGCATTTAATGGAGGATTATCAATATTAACATAATAGTTCCTTAATCTTCCTCTTCTTTTTTTCTGAATGATTTTTTTATTGTTATCAATTACAAGGGCTGATATAGGGGGAAGTTTAACGTTGGCAACTTCATCGGTAATCCAATCATCACGCGTGTAAATATTATCGAAATAGGAATCATCACCAATAATTTTACCATTTATTTTTGTAATGCCTATATCTTTCAATTCCTCTACCATCTTCTGAAGATCCCCGGTAGTAAAAAGGGAATTACCATATCCTTTTATATACAGATTTCCATCAATCACACCATCATCAAGATTATTATCATCACTTAATATTTTTGTATAAAGAATAAAATCTCCACCCATTAGTGATAAAGCTGTTGCTGTAGTAAATAACTTTGTATTGGAAGCCGGTATCATTGAGATAGTATGATTTAATGAATAAATCGTATCTTCAGTTAAAGGATTATAGATTAGAATGCCAACCTTTGTTGTTGGTGGAAGCTTTGAAAGTATTAAATCAATTTTATTTCTTATTTCTTCTTCTGATGAACCCAAAAGGGGAACAAGCAATAAAAGTGAAAAAAGTAAATATTTAAATATCTTCATAGATTATTGTAAATATCTTTTCATCTCCGGGTTTGTAATAATCTTTTATAATTTTATTTTTATAATTGATGCGAAAATAGAAATTTTATTTCTATAAATAAAAGTCTTTTTCTTAAGTACAATTGGGAAAAATTATTTATGGTAAAAGAAAAATCACAGAAGACACTTCTTAAAGCATACGAAAATGTTGATTTCCTTAACTCTGCTGATGCAAGAATTTTAAGAATGCTTGCTGAATTCCTTCAACCTCAAAGCAGGTTCAGGAAGCTGAAAATAATGGATACAATAGTATTTTTTGGTTCAGCAAGGTTAATGTCAAAGCGCGATGCTATGAAGGTTTATAATGAATTTAAAACTATAAATCCTAAAGACAATTCAAAACTTGCTGAAGAATTAAGAGCAGCTCAGCAGCTTGTTCATATGTCCAAATATTATGAAGACACTGTTGAACTTTCAAGGAGATTAACAGAATGGTCAATGAATCTTAAAACTCCTGCTCACAGATTTATTGTTTGTACAGGCGGCGGACCCGGAATTATGGAAGCTGCTAACAAAGGTGCAAAGCTTGCCGGAGGATTTTCTGTTGGATTGAACATCAGCATTCCATTCGAACAATATATAAATAAATATGTATCTCCCGATCTGAGTTTTGAATTTCATTACTTTTTTATGAGGAAATTCTGGTTTGCTTACCTTGCAAAAGCATTAATTGTTTTTCCGGGTGGCTTTGGTACAATGGATGAATTTTTTGAACTGTTGACCTTGATACAAACTGGTAAGATTAAAAAGAAACTCCTGCTTGTTATCTATGATAAAAAATACTGGAGCAGTATAATTAACTTTAATGGATTGGTTGAGCATGGAGTGGTCACTAAATCTGATATGAATTTGTTTTCATTCTGTAATACAGTTGATGAAGCTTTTGATTTAATAACTTCACATTTCAAAAAAAATTATCTGGATAGCAAGGAAACTGAGGGAACTGAACCAAGTTTGAATTTAAAATAAAAATGCCTCTTAAATAAGAGGCAGAAAACTATTCCATTTCATCCTGACGGTGAGACCGTCTTAGAGCTTTAAGTTTTTCCATTCTTTTCTTAACAGAAGGTTTTACAAAAAATGTTCTCTTCTTATATTCTTTAAGAACTCCGGATCTCTCATATTTTTTCTTGAATCTTCTGAGAGCTTTATCTATGGATTCGTTTTCGCCAACTGATATACCAACCAAGTAATTTCACCTCGCTTTGTTTATTATGTTAATGATTCAATTAATTTCTTATGACCTGATTTCTGAAACTCTACTGTAATGGATTTTTGCCCATTTGATAAAAAATCTTTTCCTACAACTTTACCAAAATCATCCCAATTCTGATGGTAAATTGACTGACCAATCTCAAAAGATTTTTGAGGAGAATAAGTTACACATTCTTCATTCTCAATTCCTTCGAGTGATACTTTTGTTTCTTTAACATCTTCAGTTAGATCAATAATCATAGTATGCTTGCATTTCTTGCATTTAGCCCATCTTTTATTTTCAGCACCTGTAACTTCACCGGCTAGTTCCATTTTTCTAAGGCCATTGCAAAAGCTGCAGTAAGCCTCAACATTTTTAATTCTTGCCATTAAATACCTTTCTTTCTAACCTTTAAATATATTGAAGAATGGCTGGATAATCAAGAATACTTCTTCTATTTAATTGCTTCTTTTTGGTTTAGAAATTAAAACTATAGTTTTTAAAAATTTATAACTTTTTCAGCAACAATCTCAAGTAAAGTGAGCATAATTCCCGTCCATTCATGAGTTACTACTGTTAAATTTATATATAAATTTTCAGAATATTTTATAAACTCTTCGTAATCAATCTTGTTACATATAACAGTTTCTAATTCGATATTCCAATTCTTTTAGATTTTCTTAAATGTACTCAAGTTTTATATGTATCCTGATCAATATTTGTCAGGATAATCTTCTTGAAAAGAATGCTGTTAAAAAATTTTTGGAAGGATTTATTTTTCCTAAAACTTTTCTTCTGACCTTTTTAGGAGTTGGCTGGATTTTAAATCTGTCAGCAACAATTGATTTCATTAATCGCTGCACCTGAAAATCAAACTTTAAGTTATTGTCTTTCTCAATACGATCCTTTATATCATTTACTTTGGTAGGATCAGTAATTTCACCATCAATGTAAGCTGTAATTAATTCATTTATTTTTTCCTGTGCCATGGCTTTTATTAAATTATTTACTGATGTAACCTTTTTTCTCAGCACACTTATAAAGATTTGTTAAAAGCATTTTCCTTCCCCTATGAAGTCTTGATCTGACAACTCCAATTGGGACGTCAACAAAGTCAGCTATATCATTATAACTGAATCTTTCTATATCGCATAGAATAATTATAATTCTGAAATCTTCAGGAAGGGATGATAAGGCATCAGAAATATCATCATCAGACAATTTATCATATAATTCTTTTTCTAATTGCAGACCATCTATCGAAGAGTATTTCATATTTTCATAAAATTTTTCAATCTCTTCATAGTCTGATATAATTAGTTCTTTCGATTTCTTTCTATATGAATTCAGATAAGCATATTTCATTACCCTGAACAACCACATTTTGTAGTTAGTTCCTCTTTCTAATTTTTCAAAGAACCAAAAAGCTTTCTTGAAAGTTTCTTTTAAAAGATTGCCTGCATCATTTTTATTGCCGGTCATTCTTAAAGCGAAGTTATAGAGAGGATCCATATAAGGAATTGCTTCCCTCTCAAACTCAGAATATAATTTTATCTTCTTATTTAACAAGCTAAAATAACCTGAGATACATTACTCTTAATTTTTATTTAACTATCAGAGCATTGCCTGTTTTAAATTGGGGCTTAGATGGATTTAATACAAATCCATTAATCACAACAAACTTAATTTCTTTATCTTTTTTAATAATGAAATTTGCCTTCGCTTCAAGCTTAATATTCAAAGACTCATCTTCTGCAGTTTTATAAAAAATATTTACAGGCAGTTTAGTAAAACTGGTTGAACCTTTTTTTGTTAATACAACGTTTGTATAACCTTCTTGATAAAATTCTGCGAAGTTTAATTTTTCAATTTCCTGTAAAGAGTTAAATGGCTTAGGATAAGTTTTACCAACTGTTATTTCCATACCTTTCAAATCATATTCTTCATATCCATAAAACACTGAAAGATCACCAACATCTTCAACAGCAGATTTATAATAAAAATCCTTTGCATCATTATTATTTTCTTCTTCCCGGTTGATACCAATATCAATAAGATATTCATACCCGGCATTTTTGTATTTAAGATTTCTTAAGATAAGATCCATAATAAATTCTTCATTGAATGGAATTTTCTCATAGACACCAGGATCCTCATTCTTATAAGTTTTCTCAGCTATACTTTTAAATGCATAAAGAAGAGAAAGATAATTCATTTTGCGTATAAGTTGTTTTTCTGGATCATCTTTATAGCCGCCCGATTCAATAAGAATAGTTCTTGTCCCCATCTTCTGGAAATTGTCACCAAAGGCTCTCGGTTCAAAATCGTCAGTATATTTTGCAATGTGTCCGGGAATGAAATGAGAGATGTTCTTATAGATTCCCGAGATTAATTTTATTGCATCTTCTCTTACAGGTGAAACACTTTTTTCATAATCAACAGTTGGGGCAAGAAATGATAAAGTTACAGGTTTTGAACTATTACCAACTGAATATCTTGTGCTCTGATCGTGTAGATTAAATCCAAAATCTGCTTTAAGACTGTCAAAAACATTCATTAAAAGTTCGCCTTCGGGAGTTTGCTTACGAACTGCATCACGATTTATATCTATATCAAAAATGTTTCTTCTCTGGTATACTTCGGCTCCATCAGGATTTACCATTGGCATAAAATAAATAGTAAGCTTATCCTGAATTAATTTTCTGAAATCATTTAAAGAATCAGCAGCTTTCAGGAAATTGAAAATGTCAAACAGAGCCATTGTTGCAGTTGGTTCATCGCCATGCATTTGAGACCATAAAAAAACTTTTACAGGTCCTTCTCCCCAGCTTATTAAATAAATTTCTCTTTTCTCTGCGGACACACCTGCTTTCTTAACCGTAAAAAATTTTTTATCTTCCAAAGAGGTTATTATTGGTTTGATATCTGAATGTTTAAACCTTCTGTGATTGATATCTTTTTCTCGGTAGCTGTCATATTGTTGGTTAAGTGATTTTAGAAAATCGAGGTCTTGTGCGGAAGTTATCATAGGAAAAATTAAAATTAGTTTTAGAATAAATTTAAGCATAAGATTTATTAAAATTATTTGAATCTTAATTTATTTACATAAGTTTTTGAATGCAAAGGAGAAATATAAATTGACAACAACAACTTTAGAAATTGGTTCCCCGGCTCCAGATTTTAATCTTCCTGCAGTGGATGGGAATATTTATTCTTTATATTCATTTAAAGATAGTGAAGCTTTAGTTGTTATATTTAACTGCAATCATTGTCCTTATGTTCAGGCATATGAGAACAGGATAATTGAATTGCAGAAAGAGTATAAGGATAAGGGTGTATCAATTGTTGCTGTAAATGCAAACGATACCACAAACTATCCCGATGATTCTTTTGATAAGATGATTGAAAGAGCTAAAAAGAAAAGATTTAATTTCCCTTATCTTCGCGATGAAGAACAAATAACTGCATCAGCTTTTGGTGCTACACATACTCCTGAAGTATTTCTTTTCAACAAAGAACGTAAACTGGTTTATCACGGCAAGATAGATGATAACTGGCAGGAACCTGAAAAGGTAAGAAATCAATATTTAAAAAATGCTATTGATGAACTTCTGAAAGGAAAGGAAATTTCTGTACCGGAAACTTATTCTATCGGATGTACTATTAAGTGGAAGGTTTAAGGATAGAGTGATTATTAACCATTAACTAAAACTACCTTGGGATACCGATCTCTTCTTCAAATTTTTCAATTATTGCAAGGGGGTTATGCGAAATGCTGAAACAGTAAACCGGATAGAGTTGGGAGAAGGTTTTTAAGATCTTAAGAAGTATATCGGATGAATAGATAATTTCAGACTCTTTACTCATCTCTTTTTGTAACAGAAAAAATTTAGTACGTGCCATTCTATTAAAATCATTTTCAATATTGAAACCTTTAGTTATTAATTCAGGTTCTTTATTCATTTCATAGAAATCAAACTTGCCATTTAATTCTAATCTTCTGAAAGTTTCGACAAGCCCATCTTTATGTCCCGGCAAATTTTTATTGAAGTATAATTCGTTTCCCAAAGTATTATTTATAAATAAACCGTATTCAATTCCTTTCTTATCAATATAGATATAGAACTCGCTGTCTTTTTTAAATCTTCTAAAATGAATAAAAAAATAAGGACGGTAAGGAACACCATTTGAAAAGCGCGCATCCTTGTTTATCCTTAGCATTGTTTTATCAAATTTCGGTTCAGTATTTATTTTTGGTTCAATCTGATTGAAGAATGGTGCGAGACTATTGATTAGAGTTTTTGCAGTAAGTACAATATAATTATTGTATCTCTCTCTGTTTTGTGCGAACCAGGTTAATGAATTATTTTCAGAAAGTTCAGCAAAGAATTTGAAGCACTCTTCATGGAATCCGTTAAATGAAGGTAGATCCGGAATCAATACATAAACCCAAGATTTATTGTAAGATAAAATCCGCCAATATCTTTATTAAATCTTCCCTCTAAACTTTCAACTCCTTTATCAAAAAAGTGAACAACATAGTATCTTAAATTTATTCCAAGCAGACTTGATTTATCCAATCCAAAGTTAGCTCCGAATCCAACATAACCTCCGGCAGCAAATTTTGTTCTTGCATAACCGAACGCATTAAAGAATTCCCTTTCATAAGGAGTAGTAATTGCAATTGATGGCCCAAAACCTGCATTTATATAAGGACGTAAATTATCGTGAATTAATTTTTCAAATAACCTGTATTGAAGTCCAATATTAAAAGGTACAAGAAAAATTCTGTTCTTTTTGCCAGGTATAGGTAAAGGATTTCCAAAGTAAGGATCAAAATATTGAAACTCATTATCTCCTTTTATTTCCGAAATAGAAAAATCAATAAAGCCTGTAAGATTATTATTGAATTGTCTCCTGTAAAAACCTCCAAAGCCAACTCCTCCTTCACCAAACATAATATCAAGTCCCAATGTATTATCCGGAAAAACCGCAAGTTCTTTTTCCGGTGCCAGCTCGCCGATTTCCTGTGCATTTACTATTAAGATAGGAATTAGTAATATTGTAATTAATAACAGCTTTTTCATAAAATTAACTTATTTGTTGTTTTTAATATAATCAACCTGAAGATAAATTCAAGAACTTTTTATATCAGTGTAATATGTATGCTCCTGTAGATAAACCCGCTTTCTGGGAAAATAAATATAAAACAGACCAGGCAAACTGGGACACAAAGAGTTATAATCCTGTTTTTGCAGAACTTTTAGATAATTATGAGCTTATAAAGACTGGGAAAATTCTAATTGCAGGTTGTGGTAAAGGTTATGATGCAATAATTGCCGCACAAAAAAAATATAAAGTAACAGCTATAGATTTTTCTTCAACTGCAATTAATTATGCAAAACAATTGGCAATTCAAAGTAATGTTAACATTGAATTCTTGAATGAAGATATTTTTACACTTAGTGACGATTACTCTGAAAGTTTCGATTTAGTGTACGAATACACAACTTATTGTGCAATCAACCCGGAACGGAGAAAAGAATTTGCAAGGAAGATTTCTTCACTTATCAAAAAAGGCGGAAGATTAATTGCTATTTTATTCCCCGTAGATAAGAGAGAAAGTGGTCCTCCATTCAGCATAGATGTTCAGGAGTTTTATAAAAATTTTTCAGAATACCTTCATCTTGAATTATCAAACAGGCAGATAAATTCCATAAAACCACGGAAAGGAAAAGAAATACTGCAGATTTATATTAAAAAATGGAGTATGATCTGAATTGTTATTAAATATAAGAGATAGATGATATTAACCAAAAGCCTTGAGAAATCTATTGATCTTGATTTTGAGATTGACAGGATTATTAATTCAAATCAACTTGAAAAACTTCTTCTCATAGTTCCTACAAACAGGAAGAGCAGGTATTTAAAAAAAGAAATAATATTTCTCTCCTCTTCTAATGCTGTTTCAACAATTAATATCGAGACGATCGGAACTTTCTCTTCAAAAATATTTTTTGGAGATCGGAAAAGCATATCAAATGTTTTAAGTGAATCCGCAGCTTCGGTTTTGTTGAGGCAAAGTTTCCAGGAAATAAAGACAAAATATTTCTCTAATTATTCTGGTGACATCCCTTACGGAACTTTAGAAAGAATTAGAAATGTAATATCTGAATACAAAAGACAGGGAATAACTCCTGAAACTTTAAAAGGTGAAAGTAAGAATTTAAATTTTTCTGAAAAAAGTAAAGCTGAGGATATTGCTGAGATATATTCTAATTATCAGGAAAAAATTAAGCAGTTAAATGTTAATGAAATCGGAGACATCTATTTTCACATAATTCAATATTCTCCAATAGAGTTTACAGATAAATTCAGAAGCCTTTATCCTAAAGCTGACCTTATTATAATTAATGGATTTGATGAATTTACAACTCCCGAAATTGAAATAATTGATCTTATCTCTTTAGTAAGTAACAGCAGGTTATTTCTCACTTTTGATTATTATAAATATAATCCTCTCATTTTCTCCCATCTTGAAAAATGTTATTCAAAGTTGATTAAAAAGGGATTCAGAGAGATTGAAGATCTTTCTGCTGTTAGTCTGGATAAATTCAGACTTTTAGTTAGAGAAAATTTATTTATGAAAAAATCTGTTTCACCTGCAAAGCTAAATTCGTTTAATGACAGACTTACTATCATCACAGCAAAAAATCGTGAAACTGAAATTGAACTAACTGCCAAGGAGATAAAAGGTCTTATAACTAAAAAGAAAGTGGAACCTCACAAAATTTGTGTGACTTTTAATCTTATACAAAAATATTCTCCTGTTATAAGAGATATTTTTCCTTTGTATGGTTTGCCTTTTAATCTTACTGACAGATTTTCACTCAGCAATTCTTCTCCAGTAACAGCTCTAATAAATTTTCTTGAGATTCTTGAGAATGACTATTTCTA
>Ga0154732_1038_pt1 | contig 16888 bp, 14 predicted proteins | sample Rifle2008BG16ft_FD_105740 | JGI IMG/M metagenome (GOLD analysis project Ga0154732, IMG submission 105740) | Ignavibacteria bacterium RBG_16_34_14 | reverse complement strand
TTTAACCTTGCACTTGAAATTGAACTAATAATTTTAACAAAATCAGAGAGTCGTTATGACAAAAAGAGAGGATAACATAAAAGACTTATATAATTCCTGGATTCTTAATTCTCGCTGGAAAGGAATTTATCGTCCATATTCTGCAGAAGATGTAATTAAACTTCGCGGTTCAATAAAGATTGAGTATACTCTTGCCAAACGCGGTGCTCTGAAACTATGGAAGCTTCTCAACCAGGAACCTGTGGTTAGCGGTTTAGGTGCTTTAACAGGAAACCAGGCAATTGAAGAAGTTCAGGCTGGATTAAAATCAATCTATTGCAGCGGATGGCAGGTTGCTGGTGATAACAATACTGCTGGGGCAATGTATCCGGATCAAAGTCTTTATCCTGTTGATAGCGTACCTAATCTTGTTAAAAGAATTAATAATGCTCTTCTTCGTACAGATCAAATTTATTGGAGTGAAAATAAAAACGGAGTTGACTGGCTTGTTCCCATAATTGCTGATGCTGAAGCCGGATTCGGTGGAAATTTAAATGCTTTTGAATTAATGAAATTTATGATTGAAGCAGGAGCTTCGGGCGTTCATTTTGAAGATCAGCTTTCATCAGCAAAAAAGTGTGGTCATCTTGGAGGAAAAGTTTTGGTTCCAACTCAGGAAGCACTAAACAAACTTGTTGCTGCTCGCCTTGCTGCTGATGTTCTTGATGTTCCAACTATTCTTATTGCAAGAACAGATGCTGATTCCGCCGGATTAATTACAAGTGATGTTGATCCCCGTGACAGGAAATTTTTTACCGGAGGCAGAACGGATGAAGGATTCTTTACTGTAAAAGCAAATATTGACCAGGCAATAGACAGAGGTTTATCTTATGCACCTTATGCAGATCTTTTATGGTGTGAGACTTCATCTCCTGATATTGGAGAAGCAAAAGAATTTGCAGATGCTATTCATGAAAAATTTCCGGGTAAATTTTTAGCATACAATTGTTCTCCATCTTTCAACTGGAAAATGAAGCTTGATGATAAAGAGATGCTTACATTCCGTGAGAAACTTGCAGAGATGGGATATAAATACCAGTTTATCACTCTTGCTGGATGGCATGCATTAAACCTAAGTATGTTTAAACTAGCACAGGGATATAAAAAAGAAGGAATGCTGGCATACTCTAATTTCCAGCAGAAAGAATTTGCTGCAGAAGCTGATGGCTACCGTGCTATTAAACATCAATCTTTTGTTGGTGTAGGTTATTATGATTTAGTTCAGAAAATAATTATGCAGGGAAACGCTTCCACATCAGCCCTTGATAAATCAACTGAAGCAGCACAATTTTGATAAATGAGTTCCCATTGCTCTTAATCCTAATTGTTCGAGGGTTGTCGTTCTGGTGGGATTAAGAGCACGATTTTTCCCCAAAGGGAGTTCCATTGGGCAAAAAGTATCGGGTTAAATTAAAGCAGCGAGAGGGCAAATCCTGTTTTAATAAGATAAACTTTTGGTTTTTTGCATCTCCTTTCTTAAAAGTTTATCACCCGATACGCCTTTTATTCTTATCCACATTATCTTCTCTTCTCTCCCTAAAATTAAATCGTTATATTTGTTCATCATTTTTAATAAATCAATTAATAATGTTATCCAAAGAATTAATTTTAGAAATAAAAAAGAGACTTCTTTCCAAATTTGATATTGAGAAGATCATTTTCTTTGGTTCACAAGCGAGAGGTTCTGCAAATAAAAAGAGTGATGTTGATCTTTTATTAATTGGAAAAGTAAATTATAACAGATTTAAAATGATGACAGATGCTTTAAGGGCATTAGGGAGGATGGATTATGCATTTGATGTTATGATTTTAACTTCTAATGAGTTTGAAAAACATAAAGATCTCCCAGAGACAGTTGCGAGATATGCATTTAAGGAAGGGAAAATACTTTATGAAAAATGAAAATAACGAGTTAATAAATTATGTTAAACAATGGATTGACATTGCAGAAGAAGACTTAACATTGAAATCAGTAAAACTTGCTGAGAAGGTTAGACTTAGTATCAGGAATAAATTATCGGAAGAGAAATTAAAATTAAAATAAATCTCAAGCTCATTTTTCATTATATAAACAAAAAGAATTCATGCAAGAAGTCTTAACTAAACAAGAATCTGAAGTAACATTACAATTAGCTATAGATCATGGTTTAACTGAAGAAGAGTTTGAACGAATTAAAAAAATTCTAGGCAGAGTTCCTACATTTACAGAGCTTGGTATATTTAGTGTTATGTGGAGTGAGCATTGCAGCTATAAAAACTCAATTGCTTTGTTAAAAACTTTGCCAAGAAGCGGTGGAAGACTTTTAGTTGGTGCTGGAGAAGAGAATGCAGGTTTGATTGACATTGGGGATGGACTTGCAGTTGCATTTAAAATTGAAAGCCACAATCATCCTTCTGCGGTTGAACCTTACCAGGGGGCTGCAACAGGCGTTGGCGGAATTATGAGAGATGTTTTTACTATGGGAGCCCGTCCAATTGCTTCTCTTAATTCTCTTCGTTTTGGTTCACTTAAGAATGCAAGGACAAGATATCTTTTTGAAGGAGTTGTAAAAGGAATCGGAGATTATGGAAACAGCTTTGGTGTTCCCACCGTTGCTGGAGAAGTTTACTTTGATGAATCATACCAGGATAATCCACTCGTAAATGCAATGGCGGTTGGGATTGTAAAGAAAGAGAATGTTGCAAGTGCTGTTGCAAAAGGTTTAGGAAATAAAGTTATGATTGTTGGTTCATCAACTGGACGAGATGGAATTCATGGAGCTACTTTTGCTTCTGAGGAAATCTCAGAAAAGTCTGAATCGAAACGTCCATCTGTTCAGGTTGGGGATCCTTTTACAGAAAAACTTCTGCTTGAAGCTTCACTTGGAATAATCAAGAACGGCTGGCTTATCGGAATACAGGATATGGGTGCGGCTGGTATTGCATGCTCAACAAGCGAGATGAGTGCTAAAGGAAAATCAGGAATGATAGTTGACCTGGATAAAGTTCCATTAAGAGAAGAACAGATGACAGCTTATGAAATTATGCTTTCTGAAAGCCAGGAGAGAATGCTCTGTGTTGTTAAAGCCGGATATGAAGATAAAGTTAAAGATGTTTTTGAGAAATGGGACCTTCACTGTGAAATTATTGGTGAGGTTACGGATGAGCCTTTACTTAAAATTTACCAGGATGGAGAACTTAAAGCTGATATACCACCTTACGAATTAGTACTTGGAGGAGGAGTTCCGGTTTATATCCGAGAAACAAGGGAACCCTCTTATCTAAAAACAACAAGAGATTTTGATTTTTCTTCTCTTCCTAAAGTGGAAAATCTACCAGAAGCTTTTGAAAAAGTTTTTTCTTCTCCCAATATTGCTTCAAAGAGATGGGTGTATGAACAATATGATTCGATGGTAAGGACAAATACTGTTGTTGGTCCCGGATGCGATGCTGCTGTTATTTATATTAAAGATACTAACAAAGCTCTTGTAATGAAGACTGACTGTAACGGCAGATATGTTTATCTTAATCCAAAAGAAGGAACTAAGATTGCAGTTGCTGAAGCAGCAAGAAATATAATTTGTTCCGGTGGAGTTCCTCTTGGTATAACTAACTGCCTTAACTTTGGTAATCCTTATAAGCCTGAGATTTATTGGCAGTTTAGTAAAGCAATAGAAGGAATGGGAGAAGCCTGCAGATTTCTAAATACTCCGGTTACCGGTGGTAATGTTAGTTTTTATAATGAATCTCCTAATGCAGCAGTCTATCCTACCCCAACAATTGGAATGGTTGGATTGATTGAAGGACTTGATAAAGTGACCACCTCTTTCTTTAAGAATGAAGGCGATTTAATTTATATTCTTGGAGAAGATTTTGAAGAAATGGGCGGCAGTGAATTTCTAAAGATAATTTACAATAAAATTGTTGGAGATTCACCAAAACTTAATCTTACTGTTGAAAAGAAACTTCATAATTCTTTATTAGGATTAATAGAAAAGAAATTAATTAAATCAGCACATGATATTTCTGAAGGAGGAATAATCTGTGCACTTGCTGAATGTTGCATAATTAATGATGAAAATCCTGTTGGTGCCGAAGCAAATATTCTTGTAAAAAGCAGGGAGGATTTCTCTCTCTTTTCAGAAAGCCAGTCAAGAGTAATAGTTTCAATTGATACCCAAAGAAAAGAAGGATTTGAAAGTTATCTCAAAGAACAAAAACAAGCTTATGAATTTTTAGGAACAACCGGAGGAAAAAGTTTAACTATTAATAGAAAAATTAATATTTCTTTGGATAGACTTATCGATCTTTATTACGATACCATTCCAAGAATTATGAATGTTTAATCTGAAAGAGAAAATAAAAACCTATGGGGTATACAAATCTTTCAGGAAAATCAGGTTCACTCTTCACCTAATTCCATCTTTTAAGAAAGTAAAAGAATTCTCAAAGCATTATTTCGGCGGAATATATAACAGGGTTGATGCTCACCATGTTTTTTTACTTGCCGGTGGATTAGCATTTTCACTTTTCGTCTGCATAATTCCATTTGTATTGATAATTTTTTCTGTCCTCGGTAATTTCCTTGATTCAGAAGCAGTACAGTTCCAGATAAGCACTATGATTGATACGATAATTCCTTACGGGCTTTATTCGGATTTTGTGAAAGCGATAATATTTAAAAGAATAGAAGAGTTTGTAGAATACAAAACCATCGCAGGAATAGTTGGAGGTTTTGGTTTGCTCTTTGCTTCAAGTGGTCTCTTCAGCAGTATGCGGACAATCCTGAATAAAGTATTTGGAGTTGAAACCGATGTGAATGTTATTATAGGCAAGCTTCGTGACTTTGCTTTGGTATTGCTGGTATTGTTAATCTTTTTTGCAACTACTGTCTCAATGCCCTTTATAAATCTTGTATTTCAATTTGCAAATACATTTGAATTTCTGGGAATTCTGCGAACAGGATTTTTCGAGTATATTCTTCTAGCTCTCATATCATTATCTTTAATTTATATTGTATTTGCTATTCTCTATCTTGCTGTTCCCGTAAAACGTGTTGGCAGGAAAACTGTTTTTATAAGTGCACTTTGGGCTGCAGTTTTATGGGAAGCCGCAAAACAATTATTTGGAATTTACATTACTAACTATGCAGCTTATGGAAAAATTTATGGAGCTTATGCTTTAATTGTTGTTGTCGCATTCTGGATTTATTATTCTGCTGTTGTATTTATTATAGGAGCAGAGATTGGCAGATTATATTACGAGAGAAATTATATCATAAACAGCAATCAATAAATTTAAATCTCTCTTCTCACTAATAAGAAAACTAAAAATCCTTTCTTGGAATTGAGATAATTTTGATATTAGTTTTGTTTATAAATATCTCTAAAACTATTAAGAATAATAATTAGAATTTAATTAAAATGGCATAAGCTTTGTCAAAAGTTTAATGCTGATTTTATATTTAAAATCCGCAGTAAATAAAAGGATAAAGATGAAACATCCTGAACATGTAAAAAATCAAAAGCTTATAGATTGGGTTAATGAGTGCATTGAACTCTGTAAGCCAAAAAATGTTCACTGGTGCAGTGGTACAGATAAAGAGTATGATGGATTATGCAGTCAGCTTGTTGAATCTGGTACTTTTATTAAGTTGAATCCAAAGAAACGACCAAACAGTTACTTAGCATGGTCTGATCCTTCAGATGTTGCTCGTGTTGAAGACCGAACTTTTATCTGCAGTTTAAAAAAGGAAGATGCAGGACCTACTAATAACTGGGCACCGCCTGCCGAAATGAAAACTACTCTCCGTAATCTTTTTGATGGCTGTATGGAAGGAAGAACAATGTATATCATTCCTTTCAGCATGGGTCCTTTGGGTTCTCCTATATCTCATATTGGAGTTGAGATAACTGACTCAGCTTATGTTGTTGTTAATATGAAGATAATGACTCGTATGGGAAAGAAAGTTGTGGATGTTTTAGGGAATGGTGATTTTGTTTATTGTCTTCATTCTGTAGGTATGTCATTAAAGCGTGGTATGAAGGATGTGCAATGGCCGTGTAATAAAGACAGTAAATATATTGTTCACTTCCCCGAAGAAAGATCAATTATGTCTTTTGGAAGCGGTTATGGCGGTAATGCTTTGCTTGGGAAAAAATGTTTTGCACTAAGGTTAGCTTCAAAAATGGCAAAGGATGAAGGATGGCTTGCAGAACATATGCTTATTCTTGGAGTTGAATCTCCGGAAAAAGAAAAAACTTATGTTGCTGCGGCTTTTCCAAGTGCATGTGGTAAAACAAATTTTGCAATGCTCATTCCTCCAAAAGCATTTAAAGGATGGAAAGTTACAACTGTTGGGGATGACATTGCCTGGATAAAAGAAGGTGAAGATGGAAGATTATGTGCAATTAATCCTGAAGCTGGACTTTTCGGGGTTGCACCCGGTACTTCCGAAAAATCGAATCCCAATGCAATGGCAGCAATTCGGGCAAACACAATTTTTACAAACGTTGCGTTAACAGAAGATGGAGATGTATGGTGGGAAGGATTGACCTCAGCACCTCCGCGAAGACTTAAGGATTGGCAGGGAAAACTTTGGTCACCCGACTCCGGTAAACCAGCCGCTCACCCTAATGCAAGGTTTACTGCACCAATAAGCCAATGTCCCTGTGTTGATCGTGAATTTGAAAATCCCAAAGGTGTGCCAATCAGTGCTTTCATTTTTGGTGGAAGAAGAAGTAAAACGGTACCATTAGTGTATCAATCTTTTAACTGGAATTATGGTGTATACCTTGCTGCAACGATGGGATCTGAAACAACAGCTGCTGCAACAGGAGAAGTTGGTAAAGTGAGAAGAGACCCTATGGCCATGCTTCCTTTTTGCGGATATCATATGGCTGATTATTTTAATCACTGGCTGCAGTTTGGGAGGAACATTCATAATCCGCCGAGAATATTTAGTGTTAACTGGTTCCGTAAAGATGAAGAAGGAAAATTTATTTGGCCCGGCTTCGGTGAGAATATGAGAATTCTGAAATGGATTATTGACAGGGCAAAAGGAGAAGGTTATTCCGTTGAAAGTCCATTAGGATGGGTTCCAAAGTATGAAGATCTTAACTGGCAGGGCTTAGAAGAATTTACTCTTGAAATGTTTACAAAAATCATGTTAATTGACAGGGAAGCATGGAAAGAAGAAATATTATCGCACGAAGAACTTTTTGCAAAACTTTACGATAAGCTGCCTAAAGAATTTTTCTTTATAAGAGAATTAATTCTTTCGGGTTTATGGAGAACTGTTAAGCACTGGCATGTTAACCCTGAATAATAAGGAATAATAAAAATGAAATGGATGGATTCTTATAATTCAAAATTACGTACACCCGAAGAAGCTGTTAAAGCTATAAAGTCAGGTATGAGAGTATATGTGCATCCCGGTTGTGCTACACCGGAGGTTTTGTTACATGCAATGTGTGAAAACTCTGAACATCTTACCAATGTGGAAGTAATTCATATTTTAACTTTGGGAATAACTCCTTATTCAGATCAAAAAATGGAAGGAAGATTCAGACACAATGCGCTTTTTATAGGAGCCAATGTAAGAAAAGCAGTTAATGAAGGAAGAGCAGATTATACTCCGATTTTTCTTTATGAAATTCCAAATCTTTTTTATAAAGGAATTCTTCCTATCGATGTTTCTATCATCAATGTTTCTCCTCCTGATAAATATGGTTTCTGCAGTTATGGAGTTGGAATTGAAACTACAAAACCTGCAACAGAGGTTGCCAAAATTGTAATTGCCCAGATAAATCCAAACCAGCCAAGAACTCTCGGTGATTCTTTCATTCATATAGATAAAATAGATTACTGTGTTGAAGTTGATAAACCACTTAATGAACTGAAATATGAAGAGCGGCTCAAATCTCCGGAAGACCAGGAAATGTATCTGCAAATAGGCAAGCATATCTCAGGTTTAATTGAAGACGGTTCCACTCTTCAAACAGGGATTGGTGCAATTCCTGAAGCAGTAATGAGTCATCTTTTTGATAAGAAAGATCTTGGCATTCATACAGAAATGTTTTCCGATGGGGTAATTAAGCTTGTTGAAAGCGGAGTTATTACTAATGAAAAGAAAACACTTCATCCCGGTAAAATTATTACTTCGTTTGTACTCGGTACAAAAAAACTTTTTGATTTTATAGATAATAATCCTCTGTTCGAATTCCATCCTTCTCAGTATACGAATGATCCATTCATTATTGCACAGAACGATAATATGGTTGCGATAAATTCAGCAATAGAAATTGACCTGACGGGACAGGTTTGTGCTGATTCTATCGGACCTGTTTTTTACAGCGGCTTTGGCGGGCAATTGGATTTTATTAGAGGAGCTTCAAGAAGTAAAGGGGGAAAACCCATAATTGCAATTCCTGCTACTGCAAGAAACGGGAAAGTTTCAAGAATAGTTCCGTATCTTTCAAAAGGAGCGGGAGTTACAACAACCAAAGGTGATGTTCATTATGTTGTAACAGAATATGGAATTGCAGATCTGTATGGTAAAACCCTTATGCAAAGAGCAAAATCACTTATCAATATTGCTCATCCGGATTTCAGGGAAGAACTGGATAGATTTGTTACTGAGAGATATTTGAAGAAAGTTCTTGTTTAAATTTTATTCGTAATCCTAATCCTAATCGAATTTAGTCGAGTAGGAGTACGATTATGAGTATGATTACGAAGTTTGAAAATACTTGATTAAATTTTTCAGAATATTTTATCTCGGCGATTGAAATTTTGAGAGCCCTTATCTCATTTATAATTAAATCAGCAGCTTTCGTTTGTAATATCTTCACTTCAAAAACCTTCGAGGTTAGAATTATAAGACAGCTTATTAACCTCGAAGGTTTCTAATTCAGTGAAATTTATCCTGCCTTTTTTCCTTTTTTTGCTAAGAGTTCTTCTTTGGTTTCCTGATAGTTAGGATCAGGTATTATTGTACCTTCTACCGGGCAAACATTAATACATTGCGGCTCATCAAAGAATCCAATGCACTCTGTGCATAAATCAGCATTTACAACATAAACGCTTTCACCTTCAGAGATTGCATCGTTCGGACATTCATCAACGCACGCATTGCAGTTAATGCAATCTTCAGTTATCATTAGTGCCATATTAGTCTCCTGTTCGTTAGTTTGGTTATAGTTAATTAAAAATCACTGAATCGTATTCTTTATTTTCTTTTTGCTTATTGTTAAGAACATATTCCATTCCTTTGCGGAATGCTTCTTCATTCACTTTTAGGAATTCTTTCCTCTTCACGGTTTCGTTAGCAGTAAATAAAACACAATCGTGTGAAAATATTTTTGACTTAGCAGCATAAGCTCCAAGCATTACAAGATTTGTTGCTTTAGTATTGCCAACTTCATCAGCAAGTTCAGTTGCAGGTACATACAAAACCTCAACATCATTTCTCTTAACATTCCTGTTTATTAAGGAACTGTTAACAAGTATTAATCCATCTTTCCTGACATCATTCTCAAATTTATCCAAAGAAGGAAGATTCATAGCAAAAAGAACATCTGTTTCGGTAACAAGTGGTGAGCCTATCCTGTTATTTGAAATAATAACATGACAGTTTGCTGTTCCACCTCTCATTTCAGGTCCATAAGAGGGAAGCCATGTTGTATGATAGCCGGATCTCATTGCGCTTTGAGATAACAATTGTCCAAGGAAAAGAATTCCTTGTCCGCCAAAACCTGATATTTTAATTCTAGGGTTCTGATAATTAGTTTTCACATCAGGTTTATCATATAGGAAATCTGATCCATTCTTAGAAGCACCGAGAATCTTTGAGATTTCTTCAGATGTGAATTTCTTTTGTTCAATAACTTCAGGAACAGCTTCAGCAGTTTTATCTTTTATAACACCAAGCTGAAAATTTTTAGCTAATACTTCCTCTACCCATTTCTTTGCTTCAACAGGTTTTACTCCCCAACCTGTTGGACATGGAGAAAGAATTTCAATTAACGAAAAACCTTTACCTTCAACCTGATTTTGTAATCCTTTACGAATAGCTTTGCGAGCTTTCATTACATTCTTTGCATCTGTAATGGCAACTCTTTCTAAGTAAACCGGAGCTTCAAGGGATGAAAGTAATTCACAAACTTTAATCGGATAACCTTCATTCTTTACACTTCTTCCGTAAGGTGTAGTCGTGGTTTTTTGTCCAATTAAAGTTGTAGGAGCCATCTGAGAACCAGTCATTCCATAAATTGCATTATTAACAAAGAAGACGGTAATATTCTCACCTCTGTTTGCAGCATGAAGAATTTCATTGCCACCTATTCCTGCAAGATCACCGTCTCCCTGGTAGCTAACAACAATTGAATCAGGGAGAGCTCTTTTAACTCCAGTTGCAACCGCAGGTGCTCTGCCGTGCGGCGCCTGAATATTTCCGCAGTCAAAATAATAGTAGGCAAAAACTGAGCAGCCAACAGGACTAATAAAAACAGATCTGTTCCCAATTCCAAATTCATCCATTGCTTCTGCGATGAGTTTATGAATTACCCCGTGACCGCAGCCTGGACAATAATGTGATGTGAGTTTATTTGAACCGGATTTCCTTTCAAATACTTTATAAAAAGATTCTGGTTTTTCTAATATATCCTTTGCCATAATTATTTTGTGGTTTATATTTTTAAATAGCTGTCTGTTAGCTGATCAGCAAAACTATCTTCATTCTGAAGAGAAGCATCAAGAACCCGCAGCTTGTTCAAAATTTCTTGTGTTGTAGGAACAACGCCACCCATTCTCCCATAAAACTTTACAGGTTTTTTACCGTTTAAAGCAAGCCTAACGTCATCAACCATTTGCCCGTTGCTCATTTCACAGACAAAAAAGAGTTTTGCTTTATTTGCTAATTGATTAATTTTTTTCTTGGGGAAAGGGAATAAGCTTATTGGTCTTAAAAGCCCTGCTTTTATTCCTTCAGCTCTGGCTTCTTCAATTACAGATTGCAAAATTCTGGCTACAATTCCATAACCAATTAAAATAATTTCAGCATCTTCAGTATGAATTTCTTCAAACCTAACTTCTGATTCTTCAACCTTCATATATTTGGTTTGAAGCTTTATATTATGTTCTTCCAATTCATCAAAATCAAGATATATTGATGAAATAAGATTTTTCTTGGTCTCAGCATCGCCGCCAACTTTCCAGTTTTTTGCGGGAATATTTTCAACTGGTTTTGGAAGTTCTACGGGTTCCATCATCTGACCAATAAAACCATCTGTCAGTATTGCAACAGGATTACGGTATTTATCTGCCAATTCAAAAGCAAGTATGGCTAAATCGCACATCTCCTGAACACAGTTTGGTGCCAGAACGATCAGTTTATAATTTCCATGTCCGCCGCCTTTCACCATCTGGTTATAATCACTTTGTTCAGGTGCAATATTTCCTAATCCGGGTCCGCCTCTCATTATATCAACAATTACAATTGGCAGCTCTGAACCCGCAGCATAAGAAATCCCTTCCTGCTTTAAGCTTAAACCCGGGCCGGATGATGCAGTCATTACTCTTTGTCCTGTTGAAGCAGCGCCATAACACATGTTGATCGCACCAATTTCACTTTCAGCCTGAAGGAAGGTACCACCAACTAAAGGAAAATATTTTGCTGCAGTTTCAGCTATTTCACTGGCGGGAGTTATGGGATAGCCATAATATGCTTTACATCCTGCAAGGATTGCTCCACTGATTACAGCCTCGTTCCCTTTTAAGAACAATTTCATATTCATTCCTTAAGCAACTTTATTTTTTTTAAAAACTCTAATAACTCCAGGCTCAGGGCAAACATAGAAGCAAACTCCGCAGCCTGTACAACCATCCCCTATATACTCAACTGGGTGGTATCCCATTTTGTTTAATGACTCAGACACTTTGAGAACATCTGGTGCACAGACTTCTATGCACAAGAGACATTCTTTACAAAGTTCTCCATCAATTTCAACACGGGCATTATGTTTTTTCTTCACCGGGTTGGGGTCTTCGTTTACCATTTCTAAATTTAATTCACTCATTAATGCCTCGGGTTTTTAATTTAAGTTCGTATAGTAAACCTAGGATTTTATAGCCTTATTATTTAATAGAATTCCCTATGGTTATACAATCTTTATTCCAACTTTGCAGCATTATTCAACTTTGAATTTCAGTTAAATATGACCTTATTTGTTTCTTGAATTCGATAAATAGCCTTTTTGATTATCGTTTTTGAGAAACGAAAGGATCGGTCAATTATTGAATTATTGAAAATATGATGATTGTATTGATGGTATGCTAATTGTCCTTTCAATGTAAAAATATTCGACAAAAAGGAGTTTAAAATTGACACTCCATGAAATGAAAGAAAAGTTTTTAGCTTATGATGTTGTTTGGTTCATGATTTTTGTAGGTCTGGGATGGCTTATACTTTATTTTCTCTATATGATTTTTGCTGTTATAGTTTTATAAAATATTTTTAATGCATCAGTCAACCTCAGAAATAATCAACTCTGTTGAAGGTGGTTAACATATTTCAAAACCAAAAAATTTTGAAATATTAATTCTTGCCAGTTAGCAATTCTAAATAAAAATCCATTCTCAGATTCAAGAAAAGAACAAGTCAAAGCCATTCATTTTATCTGTTTTGAAAAAATTAAACTCTAAAGTGGTTAGAAAACAAAATATTTCGAATGGTATAAATGTTGGCTCAAACAGATGAATTTAATTTAAAATATCATTTATTGGTTAGGAGTTATGGAACGTAAAAAAGCAACAATTGATGGAAATGAGGCTGCAGCGTATGTAGCATATAATACCAATGAAATAATAGCTATTTACCCGATCACACCTTCTTCAAATATGGGCGAGTGGTGCGATGCCTGGTCATCTGAAGGTAAGAAAAATATTTGGGGAGTAGTTCCAAATGTAAGCGAACTTCAGAGTGAGGGTGGAGCTTCAGGTGCAATTCATGGTGCTTTGCAAACAGGAGCCTTGGCTACAACATTCACCGCTTCGCAGGGTTTGCTTTTAATGATTCCAAATATGTTTAAAATAGCTGGTGAATTAACTTCAACCGTTTTTCATGTTTCTGCAAGATCAATTGCTGCACAGGCGCTTTCCATCTTTGGTGATCATAGTGATGTAATGGCTACACGCTCAACAGGTTTTGCATTCATTGCTTCAAACTCAATTCAGGAAGTAATGGACTTCGCATTAATTGCGCAAGCATCAACTCTTGAAGCAAGAATTCCCTTCCTTCATTTCTTTGATGGCTTCAGAACTTCGCATGAAGTAATGAAGATTGAAGAATTAAATAGCGATGATATTAAAACGATGATTGATGATAAGCTTGTGCTTGAACATAGAGCAAGAGCTTTAAGTCCAGATCATCCTGTTATTAGAGGAACTGCACAGAATCCTGATGTTTATTTCCAGGGAAGAGAAACTGTTAATCCTTTTTATTTAAGATGTCCGGATATTGTTCAGAATCAGATGAATAAATTTGCAAAATTAACTGGTAGACAATATCATCTTTTTGATTATGTAGGTGCACCGGATGCTGAAAGAGTTGTAGTTATTATGGGTTCAGGTGCCGAAGCCGTTGAAGAAACAGTAAATTATCTTGTAAGTAAAGAAGAAAAAGTTGGCGTTCTAAAAGTTAGACTATACAGACCTTTCTCGATTGATCATTTCATTGACAAACTTCCAGCAACAACAAAAGTTATTTCTGTCCTTGACAGAACAAAAGAACCTGGTGCTATTGGTGATCCTCTTTATCTCGATGTTGTTAACGCAATTTCTGAAAAGTATAGTAACGGTGAGTTAAAGTTTTCTTTTCCCAAAATAGTTGGCGGTCGTTATGGACTCTCTTCAAAAGAATTTACCCCCGCAATGATCAAATCTGTTTTTGATGATATGAAAAAAGATAAACCCAAGAATCATTTCACTATTGGGATAATTGATGATGTGACAAACACAAGTCTTAATTATGATCCTTCCTTCTCAGTTGAAAGCGATGAAACTTTCAGAGGTAAATTTTATGGCTTGGGTGCTGATGGAACAGTTGGTGCAAACAAAAATTCAATTAAGATTATAGGCGAAAGCACTGATTATTTTGCTCAGGGATATTTTGTTTATGATTCAAAAAAATCCGGATCAACAACTACATCTCATTTAAGATTCGGACCAAAAGAAATTAAATCAACTTACCTCATAGATAAAGCAAATTTCATTGCATGTCATCAGCAGTTTTTCCTTGAGAAAATGGATATGCTGAATGATGCAATTGAAGGTGCAACATTTCTGTTAAATACAAAAGTGCCGAAAGAAAAGGTATGGGATTCACTACCGGAAAAAATTCAGAAAGATCTTATTGAAAAGAAGATGAAGTTCTTCATCATTGATGCTTACAAAGTTGCTGATGAAACAGGAATGGGTGCGAGAGTTAATACTATTATGCAGACCTGCTTCTTTGCAATCTCTAAAATATTCCCGAAAGATGAAGCAATCCAGATGATTAAAAATTCCATAAAGAAAACTTATGGTTCTAAAGGGGATAAGATTGTTGAAATGAACTTTAATGCTGTTGACAAAACTCTTGCAAATCTTTTTGAAGTTGAAATTCCTAAAGAAGTTACAAGCAAAACTCAATTGCAGCCTGCAGTATCCGGAATTGCACCAGGATTTGTTATGGATGTTACAGCAAAAATTATTGCGGGGTTTGGTGATAGTGTACCTGTTAGTAAAATGCCTGTTGATGGAACTTTCCCTACTGCAACAGCAAAATGGGAAAAGAGAAATATTGCACTTGAAGTTCCTATTTGGGATAAAGAGATATGTATACAATGTAACAAATGTGTGATAGTTTGTCCTCACGCTACAATAAGAGCAAAAGTTTATGAAGAGAAAGAACTTGCCAATGCGCCCGAAACATTTAAATACACAAAATTTAGAGCAAAAGATTATGGAGATAATCTTCTTTACTCTTTGCAGGTTGCTGTAGAAGATTGTACAGGCTGCGGTTTATGCGTTGATGTTTGCCCCGTTAAAAATAAGAAAGAAACAAGACTCAAAGCTATTAATATGGTAGAGCAGCTTCCTTTAAGAGAAACAGAAAGAGCAAACTGGGATTTCTTCCTTACACTTCCTGATCTTGACAGAACAAAAGTTAGTGTTTCAAAAATTAAAGATTCACAATTTCTCGAACCGTTGTTTGAATTCTCTGGTGCCTGCTCTGGTTGTGGTGAAACTCCTTATGTAAAACTTGTAAGCCAGTTGTTCGGTGACAGAGCGATTATAGCTAATGCAACAGGTTGTTCTTCAATTTATGGTGGAAATTTACCAACTACACCGTGGACTGTAAATAAAGATGGAAGAGGTCCTGCCTGGTCTAATTCACTCTTTGAAGATAATGCAGAGTTTGGTTTTGGGTTCAGGCTTGCAATTGATAAGCATAATGTTCAAGCCAGACAACTTCTTGAAAAATACAAAACTGAGTTAGGTGAACAATTAGTTGAGAGTATAATTAATACTCAGCAAAAGGATGAAACCGAGATATATGAACAAAGAGAAAGGGTAGCTCAGCTAAAAGTTAGATTGAATCAATTCATAACCAATGGCTATGGTGAAGAGGCTAAGAAAGATTTTAATCATCTCTTAAGTCTTGCAGATTATCTTGTAAAAAAATCCGTTTGGATAATGGGAGGTGATGGCTGGGCTTATGATATTGGTTTTGGCGGATTAGATCATGTTATTGCATCTGGTAAGAATGTAAACATACTTGTTCTTGATACTGAAGTTTATTCCAACACTGGTGGACAGATGTCTAAAGCAACTCCGCGCGGTGCAGTTGCAAAGTTTGCAGCAGCAGGAAAACCAATGGCAAAGAAAGATCTTGGTTTGATGGCTATGTCATATGGAAATGTTTATGTCGCCAAAGTTGCAATGGGTTCAAATGATCAACACACTGTAAAAGCATTTCTTGAAGCTGAAGCATACGATGGACCTTCACTTATAATTGCATACAGCCATTGCATTGCTCATGGAATTGATATGGGGACAGGAATGAGGAACCAAAAAGCTGCAGTTGATACAGGTTACTGGCAGCTATACCGGTATAACCCTGATCTTGCTGCAAAAGGTGAGAATCCGTTTAAGCTCGATTCCAAAGGATTGAAAATGCCGTTTAAAGATTATGCTTATATGGAAACAAGATATAAGATGTTAACAAAAACTCATCCTGATCGTGCAAAGAAATTAATGGAAGAAGCACAAAAAGATGTTGAAGAAAGATGGAAGATGTATGAACAGCTTGCTTCTTCAGTTGATGGAAAAGAAGAAACGAAACCCGTAAAAGAAAATTAAAATTAATTTTAAGAAGATCCTCAAGGGGAGGAGGATCTTTAGTATTAGAATTCAAAAAGGTGAAAAAGTGAACATTTCAACAAACTATCTTGGTATTGATCTTCAGAATCCAATTGTTCCATCAGCAGGTCCTCTATCTGAAGATATTGATAAAATAAAAATGATGGAAGATGCTGGTGCCGCTGCTGTTGTTCTTTATTCTTTGTTTGAAGAGCAAATTGAAAATGAATCTCTTGAACTTCATCACCGCACTATGTACCATATGGAAAGCTATGCCGAAGCTCTCAATTATTTCCCGGAACCTTTCAAGTACCGTATGGGACCGGAAGATTATCTTGAACATATAAGTAAAGCAAAAGAGAGTGTTGATATACCCATTATTGCTAGTCTTAATGGTAAATCCTTAGGTGGATGGATTGAATATGCAAAGAAAATTGAACAAGCTGGTGCTAATGCTCTTGAGCTAAAC
>Ga0154732_1011_pt1 | contig 17023 bp, 17 predicted proteins | sample Rifle2008BG16ft_FD_105740 | JGI IMG/M metagenome (GOLD analysis project Ga0154732, IMG submission 105740) | Ignavibacteria bacterium RBG_16_34_14 | reverse complement strand
TTTCTTTTGACGTAATTTTTAATAGTAATGATTAATAAACTGAAAATATTCCTAAAGACTTTTCCTCTTGAGGGATATATCTGGATAGCTGCATTACTAATTCTTGCAATTACAAATATGGAATCATCACATTTTACTTTATGTCCCTTTAACAATCTTGGAATTGATTTTTGTCCAGGCTGCGGTTTGGGAAGATCAATACATCATTTAATCCGTTTTGATTTTACAGGATCATTTAATGCTCATCCGCTTGGTGGTGTTGCTTTACTTGTTCTGTTATATAGAATATTTCTTCTTGCAAAAAACAGTATGCAGCAATTCAAAACAAAACTATCTTATTAAGGGAGGTTATTATGCTAAATCTTTTACAACTTTTACCTAATGCAGAGAATGAGGAATTAATATATATACAAGGACTAACCAAAGATATGAACGATGAAAAGATTAGACAGTTCGTTTTAATTTATAACTCAAGAAGAAAAGATCCTCAGACTATTCTCTTACTAACCCTTGTAGGTTTTTTAGGTGTTGCCGGAATCCAAAGGTTTATAATTGATCAGATTGGGATGGGATTGCTTTATGTGTTTACCGGAGGTTTGTGTTTAATAGGAACTATAATAGATATAGTAAATTATAAAAGCCTTGCTTTTGAATTTAATCAGAAAGTAGCCCGCCAGGTTGCCGGGATGGTTGCTGCCGGTTAAAAAATTATTTCAGTTAAGTCATAATTATAGAGATAAAGCTGATTCTCATACGAGTCAGCTTTTTTAATTTATGTGATACATGTTGCAGTCAATAATCTCGAAGGTTAAAGCAGCTATTTCCTTTTTACCAATTCCATATTTTAATAACAACTCACCCTCAAGCTTATTGGAAAATAATAAACCAGACACAGACAAATTTTTAGTTTTAATTTGACTGAAGAATACTCAATCATTTGGTGAATTTTTAAATTTCTATCACTATTAGGATTGTAAATTTGTTTGAACTGTACTTGACTTAATGTTTAAGTACACTTAAATTTATTCACCAAATTTACTTAAACTATGCAGAATATATCAAAAGAAGATTATTTAAGTGCTATTTATAAGCATCGGGAAACTGATGGAACAATAAAAGCTAATCAGATTGCAGAAAATCTTTATGTATCTAATGCAGCTGTAACCGATATGTTAAAGAAACTTGCGAAAGATGGTTATGTAGATTATAAACGTTATCAGGGCATTAAACTCACAATTAATGGTGAAGAATATGCCAAAAACATGGTTAGAAGACATAGAATTTGGGAAGTTTTTCTCCACCAGATCGTAGGAATACCATGGGATAAAGTTCATGAAGAAGCGCATAATCTTGAACATAGTGCTTCAGACGAATTGATTAACAGAATGGAAGAGATGCTCGATTTTCCTGCTTTTGATCCTCATGGAGATCCCATACCATCTAAGGAAGGAGTTCTTCCTGAACAGAAAAAAAGCAAACCACTTAGTTTGTTAAAAGCAAATGAAAAAGGGAAGGTCTCGAGGGTAAATGATTATGATAACAACTTTTTGAATTATATATCTAAGATAGGTGTCGAGCTTGGTAAGGAAATACAAGTGAAAGAAATATTAGAATTTGATCATTCAATGCTGGTTGCAATTAATGAAAAAGAAATAAATATAAGCAATACACTTGCGGCGAACATTTTTGTTGAAGGTAAGAATGATTAAAAAATTTAAACCTGCCCCTCAATAGGTATTGAAAGATTAAGAAATGATTGATCCATTATTTGCTTTGTTAATTGCTTTTGCATTTAGCGGAATACTTGCTGTTCTATTCTGGCCTGCTAAAGGAATTTATGCAACCTATAAAAAAGCAAAGAGAAATACTTCACGAGTATTAATTGAAGATGCATTAAAACATCTTTATGATTATGAAGAAAGAACAGTAAAGCCTACTCTGAGGAGTATAGCAGGACACTTATCTGTTAGCAGTGATGATACTATCCAGCTTGTTGAGAAACTTCAATCTATGGGATTGGTCGAATCTAATGAAGATGGGATTCAGCTTACACCCAAAGGCCGTTCTTATGCTTTAAGGATAATTAGAATTCATCGCTTGTGGGAAAGATATCTTGCAGACGAAACAAGTGTCAAGGAATCTGAATGGCATCTTGAAGCTGAAGAAAAAGAGCATAACATTTCGACTGAAGAAGCTGAAACTCTTGCAGCACAAATGGGTAATCCTGTTTTTGATCCTCACGGAGATCCAATTCCAACAAAAGAGGGTGAAATTCCAAAAAGAAAAGGTATGCCGCTTACAATATTAAAAAATGGTGAGTTTGGGAGAATCATTCATATTGAGGATGAACCTCATGCAATTTACATACAGCTTATCGCTCAAGGACTATATCCCGGTATGCAGGTAAAAATTATTAATGCAGAGAAAAACAGAATTAGGTTTGAAGTAAACGGTGAAGAATGTGTTCTTGCTCCTTTATTTGCAGCTAATGTTAATGTTACCCCCATTCAGAAGCAGGATGAGATAACAAGTGATTTTAAATCTTTAAGCTCATTAAGAAAAGGTGAGAAAGCAGTTGTAGTTGGAATTTCAAAAGCCTGCCGTGGTCCTCAAAGAAGAAGATTAATGGATCTCGGTGTTGTCCCGGGCACTTTAGTCATTGCTGAACTTGAAAGTATCGGCAGAGATCCTGTTGCTTATAATATTAAAGGTGCAACTATTGCAATTAGAAAAAAGAATGCGGATCAGATCTACATTAAAGAATTTTCTCAGGAGAAATTGAACTGATGATTGATCAAAATAAATGTGAAACTTGTCCTGTTCATAATACAGGAAATCTGAAGAGACTCGGCATTAATATGGATAAATTTGATTTTGTTGTTGCTCTTTCAGGAAATCCAAATACAGGAAAAAGTACTGTATTCAATAACCTTACAGGATTAAAACAACATACAGGCAACTGGCCGGGTAAAACCGTTACTCGTGCCGAAGGCGGATTTGAATTCAATAAAAACAGGTATAAGCTGATTGATCTTCCCGGAACATATTCTCTTCTTTCAACAAGCACAGATGAAGAGATTGCCAGGGATTTTATTCTGTTTGGTCAGCCGGATGTAACTGTTGTTGTTGTTGATGCAACAAGACTTGAAAGAAATTTAAATCTTGTTCTTCAGGTATTGGAAATAACAGATCGTGCAATTATATGTCTTAATCTTATAGATGAAGCAAAAAGAAGAGAGATAGAAATTGATGACCGCGCACTTGCAAGAGATCTTGGAATTCCTGTAATTCCAACGCAAGCAAGACAAGGTATAGGAATTCCGGAATTATTAAAATCTATTGAGGATGTTGTAACCGGGAAATTCATCTGCAAACCTTACAGGATAGCTGGTTCTTCAAAAGGATTAACTAAAGCTGTTGAAAATCTAACTGAAAAAGTAAAAAATCAGTTTCCGGGTTTGCCAAATGCAAGGTGGGTTGCTCTTCGGCTTCTTGAAGGTGATCAGAAAATAATTGATGCAATCCGGTCAGGTGAAATATCCGGAATTGTAAAAAGAAATAGTGTTGAAGAAAATATAGTAGCCGTATAACTTTAGTCATTCCGTCCCGACCTTGTCGGGATCGGAATCTTCCTAAAGTATTTTTTAAGATGCTGAAACAAGTTCAGCATGACATAAGAAATGAGAAATTAATATGACTGCCATACAAACTAACGAAAGAGAAAAGCTGATTGCCTCTGCAAATACATTGCGGTGGGAGATCGGTGAAAATATTCATGATTCAATTATAGAAACAATCTATACCGAGGCTGCAAAAATTGCTAATAAAGCTGTCAGGGTAAAAGAGCAGAAGAAAAAATATAGTTACGACCAGGCAATTGACAGGATTGTGACAAGCAAATGGCTTGGCTTTCCTATTATGTTTTTTCTGCTTGCGGTTGTTTTCTGGGTAACAATTGAAGGGGCTAATGTCCCATCCGGTTTAATTGCAAGTTTATTAGTTGATACGCTTCACCCGATTCTTAAAAATTTTATTGCTTCGGTTGGAATTCCAAACTGGATAAATGGGGTGATGATTGATGGAGCTTATCTTGCGATGGCATGGGTAATAAGTGTAATGCTTCCGCCAATGGCAATATTCTTCCCGTTATTCACTTTGCTTGAAGACTTTGGTTACCTGCCTCGTGTTGCATTCAATATGGATAATCTTTACAGAAAAGTAGGTGCACATGGCAAACAGGCACTAACTATGACGATGGGATTTGGCTGTAATGCAGCAGGAATTATTGCAACAAGAATTATTGACAGCCCGCGTGAAAGAATAATTGCAATCATTACAAATAATTTTTCTTTATGTAATGGAAGATGGCCAACCCAGATTCTTATTGCAACAATATTCATTGGTGGTGCTGTACCTGCTTACTTTGCAGGATTGGTTTCAGCAGCAGCTGTTGTGGGCATTGCTTTACTTGGAATTATTTTTAGTCTGGTTGTATCATGGGGATTATCAAAAACAATATTAAAAGGTGAAGCTTCTGCATTCAGTCTTGAGCTTCCGCCATACCGCCCACCGAGAATTTTACGGACTCTTTATACTTCTTTGATTGACAGAACAATTTTTGTTTTGTGGCGTGCTGTTGTTTTTGCGATACCTGCCGGAATAGTAATCTGGCTGGTTGCTAATATTACAATTGGCGAAACAAGCATTGCAGAACATTTTACTAATTGGACTGATCCCTTTGCTTTAATTGTAGGATTGAATGGAGTAATTTTTCTTGCATATATAATTGCAATTCCAGCAAATGAAATTGTGGTTCCAACCGTCCTGATGTTAACAGTACTTGTTGCAGGAATTGCCGGTGTTGGCTCCGGCAGCGGAGTAATGTTTGAGCTTGATTCAGTTGCAGATACTTCTGCCATTTTACATGCTGGCGGATGGACTGTCCTTACAGGTATTAATCTGATGTTGTTCAGCTTACTTCACAATCCCTGCTCAACTACTATCTATACTATCTACAAAGAAACTAAAAGTGTAAAGTGGACGGTTATTTCTACGATACTCCCTGTTATAATGGGTTTTGCAGTTTGCTTTTTTGTTGCACAGGTATGGAGGTTGATTGCAGGTTCCTAAGATACTCTTCTCATTTATTATTTTTATTCCTCGATGTTATACACAGGAACTTGTAACAGACAGACCTGACCAGACTGAATCTGCAGTTACAGTTCCGCTTCATTCATTACAGATTGAAACCGGTTTTGCTTATGAAAGTTTTAATGAAAATAATATCTATGTTGAAAATTATAATATCGCCGGAACATTATTCAGATATGGTTTAGAAAATAATGTTGAATTTCGTTTTGGTGCCGGTTATTTAATATACAAAGGTGAAGAAACAACTGTTGATTTTGATGATTTGCTTGTAGGATTAAAAATTAATTTTCTTAAGGAAGATTCAGCGCCAATAGATTTGGGATTAATGGCTCATGTTGTAGTACCTGTTTTTCCTATTTTTAATTTTCAATTGATTGAACCAGAGTTAATTTTTGCTGCATCAAGATCGCTCTCAGATAAATTCTCCATCTCAGCTAATTTTGGTGGTTCTTGGGATAGTCAATGGACAGAAGTGGCATATCTATACACAACCGTACTTGGTTATTCTTTTACAGAAAAGTTAGGCAGTTTTATTGAAGTCTATGGAAATCTATCATCATCATTTTCTCCTGTACATAATTATGATGCTGGTTTAATGTATCTTCTTAGTAATAACCTGCAGCTTGATATTTCTGGGGGCAGAAGATTTTCAGAAGATGATTCCTTTTGGTTTATCAGTACAGGAGTTTCATTAAAAATTAATAATTTTTGAGTTCTGATTGGAGTGTCATGCTGAACTTTTTTCAGCATCTCTTCCGATAGCTGAGATTTTAATCCCGACAAGGTTGGGACGGAATGACACTTACTCCCCTGATTTTTTTATTACTTTCCTTTTAAATAACTTTTCCTTCAATTAATCTAATCATTTTTTAAAATGGCTAAAGAAAACTTTAGAGCTTACTTGGCTTGGATAGCTGTATGTATTATCTGGGGTACTACATATCTTGCTATAAGAGTTGGTGTTGCAGATCTTCCACCAATGCTGTTTGCTGGTTTGAGATGGATAATTGCAGGAACCATTTTCATTTTATACCTGAGAATTAAAGGGGTAAATCTTCCTTCTAAGAAAGATTTTATTCCCCTGGCTATAGTAGGGATTTCATTACTCGGTTTTGGGAATGGTCTTGTTGTTGTCGGTGAGCAATGGATGAACAGCGGTCTTACAGCGCTTTTAATTACAACCGTTCCTTTCTGGATGGTTGGTTTAGAAACATTATTGCCACAAGGAAAAAAAATTAATCTTCTAATATTAACAGGAATGATAGCAGGGCTTGCTGGAGTCTCACTAATTTTTGGAAGCCACTGGGAAGAACTGCTTGATCCATCTTATTTAAAAGGTATTCTCGCTATACTGGGAGCTGTTGTCGCCTGGTCAGCAGGGTCGGTTTATTCAAAATATAAAAAGATTGGTTTAAATCCTCTTATGGGTGCTGCCGTTCAAATGCTTATGGCTGGTCTCGCTCTTACTACTCTTGGAATTATACTTGGAGAAACATCAAGAGTTAATTTTACTCAGGATGGATTACTTGCATTTGCTTATCTTACTTTAGTTGGTTCTATTTTCGGGTATGGTTCTTACATTTATTCAATCGCTCATTTGCCTTTGTCATTGGTATCAACTTATGCTTATATAAATCCTGTTATCGCTTTATTCCTTGGCTGGTTGATACTTGATGAAAGACTCGATTTTGTAATACTGATAGCAGCGGTAATAATTATTATGGGAGTTCTTCTGGTAAAGCAGGGGTCAAGGAAACAGAGTATTCCTTAGGAACAAGACAATAAAATAAGCAAGTATCTTTATCATTTTAGTTATAATCTTTATTTTCAGATTACCTATTAAATTAAAATTCATAAAAGATGTATAAAGTAATATCATTTTATAAATATGTTGATATTGAAAACCCGGAATCCTTTGCAAAAGAACATCTGGACTGGTGTGTAAAGCAAGGTTTAAAAGGAAAGGTTTATTTAGCTAAAGAAGGAATCAGTGGATCAATATTCGGTAATAAAGAAAAAACGGATCTCTATAAATCCAAATTAAAAAGCTATAAGATTTTTGAAGATATTTTGTTTAAAGAAACCGATACGAACCAGATTGCATTTCCTAAAATGCATGTAAGAGTTAAAGATGAAATAGTCAATTCGGGATTGGAAAACGTTGATCCCCAAAATGGAGGCAAAAGACTTTCACCCGAAGAATTGTTAAAGTTTTATAATGAAGAAAAAGATTTTATTATTGTAGATTCACGCAACTGGTATGAAAGTAAAATCGGAAAATTTAAAAATGCTATTGCTCCAAACATTACTCACTTCAGGGAATGGCCTAAAGTTGTTGAATCATTAAAAGATTATAAAGAGAAAACCATTGTTACCTACTGTACAGGCGGAATAAGATGTGAAAAAGCATCTGCTTACATGATTAAAGAAGGGTTCAAAGATGTTTACAAGCTCGATGGAGGGATAATAAATTTCATCAATAAATATCCCCATACTTACTGGCAGGGAAGCATGTTTGTATTTGATGATCGCAAAATTCTTGATCCAAACACAAAAGAAGAATTAAAATATATTGCCCAATGTGAATTCTGTGGAAAACCCACTTCATACTACATTAACTGCCACAACATTGATTGCGATAAAATTATAATCATCTGCCACGAATGCAAGGTTGATAATGACTACTGCTGCAGCGATGAATGCAGAAGAACAGAGAATAAACGAGACAAATACTATGGATAAGTTTGCAGTCTTCGGTCCACAGTTGGCAGTCAGAAGTTAACTTAATCATATTTGTCTGGATTTTCGATCATATGATTTAAAAGTTTTCCAATTTCTTCAGATCTTTCTAAATGCGATTTATAAATTTCTTTGTTTATATATTTACAGCTCAAAGAAAAATCCAGCCATACTTGCGTTTCACTGTTTTCCATATCGGCATCTGAAATTTTAGAAACAAAATGTGCTGGATATTGACGTTTTCGATAACTTTTAGCAATTTGCAGAACAAACAGATCTGGATGAATTTCTAATTTGAGAAGTTAACTCGTATTTTTCTTCATAAGGAAAGTTCTTTGTCAAATTGAATATATCCATTGCTAGCTTAAAAGCTTTTTGATATACAATTAAATCTCTAAAACTTCCCATTGCTGTTACTTAAGTTAATTTGCCAATTGCAGACTGCCAACTGAAGACTGCCTACTGCCCCTTCCACTCCGCCAGCATCTTCTTCATATTATCAAAATCAAAAGGTGCGTCTTCCATTTTAGATCCGTAATCAATTGCTTTTTCCATTGTAGCAACAGCTTCTTCTGTCTTATCCATCTTTGCAAGATACTGAGCTTTGATTCGTGTATTCCAGTAATTTTCATTAATTAAAATTGAAGCCTGAACCCATTTATATCCTTCCTCAAGATTAACATTATTCTGCAGGCAATAATTTGCGGCATTATTTAGCTGTCCCCAATTGAATCCGGATCTTGCACTTTGAAGAACAAGGTCCTGTGTATTAACTTCAACATTGAAAGAAACTTTTAATTTCTCCCAGATAAGATTTACTTTTGCAAAATTCTCTGTCATATCTGTTATTGCAAACATCATTCTTTCTGTAAATGCAGCTTCTTCCGGTTTTACTTTTAATCTTAAAGCGTCTTTTGTTTCATCATAAGCAGCAGGATCATCAACTTTAGTATCTTTACTTAAAATAATTTGCCATTCTTTTTCTCCGGGGATTATATGAATACCATATGTTCCGGCAGGCAGTTCATTCCCATTTACTTTAACAGGATCGGTAAATGTAATGCTAGTTACTTCATTAGCCCCTGTTCTCCATATTTGTCCATAAGGAACAAGTTCTCCCCAGATTTTTCTTCCATTAACTCTGGGCGAACTATAATCAACAGTTATTTTTGTAATCCCAACATATTGGGAAACAGTTGCATCAGGACTTGGACGAGGCGTTCTGAAATCCTGGGCAAATGTTAACGAATAAAAAGTAAAAATGGCAATTGTTAAAAAGAAATATTTACGCATAAATCTCCTTTCGCTTGTTTGCAGGCGATGTTAGTTTTTTATTGAATGGCTTAAAAATTGTTTTCAAATTAGCTAATGTTAGTTATTAATTCAATTTGAAATGATAAAAAATAATCCTCTTCAGTTAGATAAAGCCGTATCATACAGCAAGGTTGATGAAATCAAAAGATGGATTCCTTCGGTTATTATGCTTCCCGTTATGTTATGGCTTGTGCTTAATAGAGGAAACTATAGTTGGATTGACAATGCTGATCTTGTAATTCATGAAGCAGGACATTTCTTTTTTATGTTCTTTGGAAAATTTATCTACACGGCAGGCGGTTCTTTGATGCAGATAATTCTTCCTTCCCTTATTACCTGGTATTTTTTCAGGAATGAATACAGAACCGGTATGCAGTTCTCGCTTCTCTGGCTGGGGCAAAACTTTATTAACATAAGTGTTTATGCAGCGGATGCACGGGCACAAATGCTTCCGTTGCTTGGCGGCAGTAAAGTTTATCACGACTGGCATTATCTTCTTGGTGAACTTAACTTCCTTCAACTTGATTCTGAAGTTGGATATTTCTTTTTCGGAATTGCAATCATAATCTTTATTTTTACCCTTTTATTACCTCTTATAATTCACGACTAATTGTTAATTTAGCTGCTGAAAAAATTTTTTTAGTATGATGAAAAAAACATTTTTGGTTGTATTACTATATGCAAACATTGTGTTACCTCAAGATAATCCTGTTAAAACATATTATTCAAATGGTAATGTTGAGTCTGAGATTAGCTATAATGATTCTATAAGGGAAGGCGAAGCAAAATTTTATTATGAGAATGGAGTTTTGAAAGAGGAGAGGCTTTATGTCAACGGCAGGGTCGTAGGGTTGGTGAAAACTTATCATCCGAACGGGAAGATGAAAGAATTAATTAATATAGAAGATGGAAAGAGGGAAGGTCCCACTTCAGTTTTTGATGAAGAAGGAAATTATATAAAGGATATTTATTTTGAAATGGGAATTCAGGTCGTTGAAAAGAAAAATATTTATATAATTGAAGAACCTGAAAAAGAAATTGTACAAAACAGAAATTCGAAAAAACCAAAAGAAGAAAACTATGAATTCCCTCCTATGGAAGAAGAAAAAATTGTTGAGGATAATTCGAAGATACAGGATACCGTTGAAGTAATGCCCGAACCTGTTGGTGGTTTTGATGCAATAAAAAAGAAACTGATTTATCCGGCTAAAGCTAAAGAGGATGGCATTGAAGGAATTGTTGAAATAGAAATAATTGTTGATGAATTCGGAGAAGTTCAGAAAGCTGATGTTATAAAAGGAATAAGGCCCGATTGTGACGAATCGGCTCGTATTGCAGTCTATTACACGAAATTTAAACCCGGGTTACAGAGAGGTAAACCGGTAAAAGTTCAGTTTATCGTCCCGGTGGAATTTAAAATTTTTGAGCGACCATCGCAGGATTAAAGTTCAGATGGGAATGTCATTCCGAATCCCGCCCCGTCGTCACGATAGGTTTATTTCGGAATCTTTGTGTTTGCGAATAATGAAGATGCTGATCCCGAATTATCGGGACAGCATGACAATCCTAACAATTACGCAATCGTAAATCTGAAAGCAGATAAAATATTTAGTAATTCTTTTTCTTCTTTTGGAACCACAACCGTATAATTGCTGAATTCTCTTCTTAATGGATAATTTTTTCTGAGCAGATCAAAATATCTTTTCTCATTGAACCGGCGAAGGTTACTCTCTTCATTCAGAAATATTCTCATATCCTTATCATCTTTTTTTATTTCATAAATTTTTCCGAATATATCCCGTAAGGTTTTTTCAGTGCTTTCAAATTTATTTATTTCAATAACAGGATTATCAACCTTCGGCAGTTCAATAGAATAATTCTCTTTTATATTTAAGAATTTGCATAAAGCTGAATAGATCATTATTGTACCATTTATTTTTCCCTCGTAAGAATATCCTGCAATGTGAGGCGTTCCTATAAAAACCTTTTGAAGTAATGAAGAATTTACCTCAGGTTCATTTTCCCATACGTCGAGAATTACAGTAAGATTCTTTTTATCAATAATTTTTTCCAGAGCTTCATTATCAATTACACTTCCGCGGGAACTGTTTAGAAGAACCGAGTTATCTTTAAGCTGATTTAGCTTTTTATAATCAAACAAGTGAAATGTTTTATCTATTCCATTTTTATTTAAAGGAACATGCAGAGTAACTATATCTGCCTGAAGTACTTCATTGAGTTCTCTATAGATTTCATAGCCGGTTTTTCTTTTAAGAGGCGGGTCATTTAAAATGGTTTTCATTCCAAGAGCATCTGCGCATTCTACAACTTTGCTTCCGATATTTCCAACACCAATTATTCCCAATGAAAGGTCTTTGAACTTTAGATTTTTTTGAATAAGAACTTCAGCCAGAGCGGTAAAGATATACTCTTTAACAGCTTCCGCATTGCAGCCCTTAGCATCTGCGAAGGCAATATTTTTCTTCTTTAGATATTCAGCATCAATATGGTCACTGCCAATTGTTGCTGTGCCTACAAATTTAACTTTGGTCCGTTCAAGAAGTTTTTTATCTACATTAGTTATTGAGCGTACAATAAGTACAACTGAATCTTTCAGGATTTCATTTGTAATTTCTCTTCCGGGAAAAAGCTCAACTTTTCCTAATCGGGAAAAGACCTCTTCTGCATTAGCAATATTCTCATCAACGGTAATTTTCAGCATTATTTATTTAATCTTTACAAATTGTTTTTTGAATTATTAAAATATATTTTTTGAAACCAATTAGGATGTCTTTATAACTAAAGATGTAAAATTAAAAATTATTCCATTCACTTAAACCAAGGAGTTAAGGATGCTGAGCAGGCTTCTTCAACCCGAGATAAAATCACTTATTGACACCCGTGATCTTAGCACCCTGAAGGAAGTTTTAAGTGATTGGACACCCGCCGATATTGCAGAATTAATATCTGACCTTCCAGAATATGAACAAGCTGTAATATTCCGACTTCTTCCGAGAGACCTTGCTGCAGATGTTTTTGAATATATAGATTTTGATATGCAGATAAGTCTGCTTAAAGGTTTAGGTAAAGAGGAAGCTGCTTCAATCCTTAATGAAATGTCCCCTGATGATCGTACTGCATTGCTGGAAGATCTGCCCGGTTCTGCTGCCAGACAAATGATAACTCTTCTTTCGCCTGAGGAAAGAAAGATTGCAGTTACTTTGCTGGGATATCCGGAAGACAGTGTCGGCCGTTTGATGACACCGGATTATATTGCCTTAAAACCGGAATGGACTATGAGCGAAGTTTTAAATCATATAAGACAATATGGAAAAGACAGTGAGACTCTGAATATTATTTATGTGGTTGATGATAAAGGAAAACTTATTGATGACCTGAAGATAAGAGATATTATCCTTGCATCACCTGATAAAAAAGTTATTGATATTATGGATGAAAATTTTGTTGCTTTGCATGTTACTGATGACCAGGAAAGTGCTGTCCAGACCTTTAAAAAGTATGATCGGGTTGCTTTACCTGTTATAGATGCACGGGATTTATTGATTGGTATTGTTACAGTGGATGATGTTTTTGACGTTGCTGAAGAAGAAGCCACTGAAGATATTCATAAACTGGCAGCAGTAGAAGCTCTTGAAGAACCATATTCCACAATGCCGTTTTTTTCAATGATTAAAAAAAGAGTAGTATGGCTTACAGTTCTGTTTGTCGGTGAAATGTTAACGGCTTCGGCTATGGGGTTTTTTGAGGATGAGATAGCTAAAGCAGTAGTGCTTGCATTGTTTGTTCCTCTTATTATTTCTTCAGGTGGAAACTCAGGTTCACAAGCTGCTACCCTTGTTATAAGAGCAATAGCTTTAGGAGAAATAACGCTGAAAGATTGGTGGCATATTATGAGGAGAGAAATATTATCAGGTTTAATGCTTGGTCTTATATTAGGCACAATAGGTTTCTTAAGAATTTCTCTTTGGGGATCATTTTCAAATATTTATGGGGAACATTGGGTGCTTATAGGTTTAACTGTTGGTTTTTCATTGATAGGTGTTGTTTTATGGGGAACTCTTTCCGGTTCAATGCTTCCTTTTATTTTGAAAAAACTTGGGCTTGATCCGGCAACATCATCAGCACCTTTTGTTGCCACACTTGTAGATGTAACGGGATTAGTCATTTATTTTACATTTGCAATTCTATTTCTTAGCGGAACACTTCTCTAGTTATTTTTTTAACCTTATATCCCCACATATTCATTTTATTTAGTTACTAAATATCTTTAACTTTCCAAACGATTTGAATCCTTATTTTGCAAGTCAAAATAACTTTTGAATCATTTAAATTATTCGTATCAAAACCTGCCCGATATACTAAGTTACATGTCATCTTGTGATTGTGACCTACGGGGCGAAGCTTTACTAAAGGGAAGCTTGAATTCCTTTGGTTTTGCAGATATATACTATTAAATAAAATAAATAAAAAAGTAGATTTAAAGATCATCAGTTAATCGTTTTGGCTCGTCTTTTGTATTGAATTTCTGAAAAATAAAATTGTGAAAATTATAATTTGAAAAAAATAATTTCTGTTGTTGGTGCACGGCCCAATTTTATGAAAGTTGCACCAATCCACCGTGCCTTTCTTAACTATAGAGATAAAGTAAATCACTTAGTCTGCCACACTGGTCAGCATTATGATGAAAAAATGTCTAAAATATTTTTTGAAGATCTTGGCATGCCTCATCCGGATTTTTATCTCGGTGTCGGTTCAGGTTCTCATGCAGAGCAGACAGCAAAAGTTATGATTGAATTTGAAAAAATTCTTCTTGGGGAGAAGCCGGAATTAATAATAGTTGTTGGTGATGTTAATTCAACAATTGCATGCAGCCTTGTTGCAACCAAATTAAATATTAAGACTGCTCATGTAGAGGCAGGACTAAGAAGTTTTGACCGGAAAATGCCTGAAGAGATAAACAGGATTCTTACAGATTCTATTTCAGATTTTCTTTTTGTTTCTGAGGAGAGCGGATTAAAGAATCTTAAAAAAGAAGGTATTGCCGATAGTAAAGTTTTCTTTGTCGGCAACGTAATGATTGACTCACTTATTCACCATCTTACAAAATCGGAATCTTCAGACGTTATGAAGGAATATAATCTTGAACCCTCAAAGTTTATACTTGTTACACTTCACCGTCCTTCAAATGTTGATTCGGAAGATTTTGCCAAAGAACTTCTTCAATTGTTCAACGCTCTTTCTGAAAAAAGAAAGATAATATTTCCAATTCATCCCAGAACAAAAAAGAACTTTCTTAATTTTGGTTTTAAGCCTGAGAATGATAAAATATTACTGACTGACCCGATTGGATATATTGATTTTCTTTCCCTTACAAAAAACGCAGAACTAATTATAACAGACAGCGGCGGCATTCAGGAAGAAAGCACTTACCTTGGCGTTCAATGCATAACTGTAAGAAATAATACTGAAAGACCCGTAACTGTTAATGTAGGTACAAATCATCTTGCAGGCAGAGATTTGAAAAAAGTAGAAGAAGTTGCACTTAATATTCTTAGCGGAAATAAAAAGAAAGGGAAGATACCCGAACTTTGGGATGGTAAGACCGCAGAGAGAATTGCAGAAATACTGGTAAAGAAAATTGCCTAATTAATTTTATTGTCATAGTGAGCGAAGTCGAACTATGACGCTTTTTATTAAATTCAAATATCATAATTGCTCAATAGACTAAAAAATCCTTCTGTTCTGAAAATAATTATTCCTCTTTCAGCAGTTGCAATATTAAGCAGAACATTCCCTCCTTTCAGTTTTTTTTATTACCTGCTTCCCCTGCTCTTTCTTTTTATTCTCTTTGCAGGATATGAATTCGTGATAAAGGATAAAGCTTTAAGAAATATGATGATTCTTTTATTTTTATTCGGATTATGGTCTGCAGCTACTTCACTCTGGTCTGATTATCCTTTTATTTCACTCTCACGTTCAGGTTATTTCATATTCATTTCTCTCAGTGCAGCACTTGGCGGGTATTTATATAGGCAGGTTAAATCCGATATACTCTCTTTTCTGCTTCCCGCCAACATAATTATTATGGGTCTGAGTCTCTTTTCTTTGATAACAAATATTCCTTCAGAAAGCTGGACAGGCGGGAATGGCAAAGGCTTTATGGGTTTTGCGGGACACCAGAATACCCTTGCAAGTGCAATACTTTTTACTCTGCCGGCTGTCTTTATTAAAGTCAGGAATCTGAAATCCAATGCTTTAACTAGCGGCAAGCAGGTACGAAATATATCTTTATGGTTACTGTTTTTTATAAACTTGATAATACTCCTTCTCACCTTTTCACGTGCTTCAATTCTTGCCTTCATCTGTGGTTTAATTATTTTTTTAATATTAAATAAAAAATGGAATACACTTATATATTCCGCCGCAGTTATACTTTTGGTTTTTAGTTATATCTGGTTTTCACCTTCGCTTAAAGTGGAGGCTAATAAATTTGTGAGAAAAGATTTCCCCGCTTTTTACTCAACTAGATTATGGATGTGGGAACCTTCTTGTCGTGCGGCTTTAAGTGGTGGTATATTCGGGCTTGGTTATGGTATCAGCGAGCCAGATATAATTGTCCCTGGCACAGGGAGTTATTATGATAATGGAAGATACATCCGTGAAAAAGGAAATTCTTTTCTTGCTTTAGTTGAAGAAACAGGTTTGGCGGGATTAGTGCTTTTTCTTTTACCTTTAGGATACTTGTTAAAAATGCAGAGAGTAAAGAGCATAGAGCTAAGAGATACATCTCCCATTAACCATATACAGTTTTCCATAATAATCTCTGTTCTCGTTGCGTTAATAATTCATTCCCAGTTTGAAGCATGGATGGTTGGAGTAGGAAGCATTCAACTGCCGATTTTCTTTTTATATATAGGTTGTATGATTAGACCGGTTGCAACCATTGACAATTAAATGACTCCCAATAATTAAAAATAAATTATTCTTTCATGTATTTTAATCTTATGAATTTAATAATCATCTTGTAATTATAAATGTGCGGTATATTCGGAATAATCAATTTTAACTACAAACCGATAGACACGGTAAAAGCTGCACAAGCAGCGAAAGCTCTCTCTCATAGGGGGCCTGATGACAATGGGACTTTCCTATCTGCTTCCGGTAATGCTTTTTTCAATCATTACAGGTTAAGCATCATAGAGCTTTCAAAACTCGGACACCAGCCGATGACAACTGAAGATGGGAGATATACTATTCTTTATAATGGGGAGATATATAATTATAAATCAATTAAAAATTCAGAATTAAAAATTCAGAATTGGAGAACAAATTCTGATACGGAAGTTATTCTTAATTTATATGAAAAATGTGGTGAGGATAGTTTAAAGAAACTCCGTGGTATGTTTGCTTTTGCTGTATGGGATGAGAAAGAAAAATCTCTTTTTGCCGCAAGAGACAGGTTCGGTATCAAGCCTCTTTATTACTTTATCAATAAAGATGAATTTATCTTTTCTTCTGAACTCAAAGCAATTAATAAATACAAGGATAATCTTACCATTTCTCAAAGTGGCGTTGAAGCCTTCCTTAAAACAGGTTCAATCCCGGCACCGCTTACCATTTATAATGAAACCATGTCGCTCCTTCCAGGAGAGTTTATAAAAGTGAATTCATCAGGAGTTAATTGGCTTAAAAAGTGGTGGAGCTTTGAAGAAATACTGGATACTCCGGATGAAGTTATTAATTATAATGAGAGTTCCCGAATGGAGATAAAGTCAGCATTAATAGATTCTGTTAAAGC